>OLGF01000349.1_pt1 | contig 54661 bp, 66 predicted proteins | sample 1604971 | NCBI WGS metagenome assembly OLGF01 (sample SAMEA3888902, study PRJEB22519) | human gut metagenome | biome: human gut; feature: human-associated habitat; material: faeces | place: Denmark | collected 2011 | reverse complement strand
TATCCAGAATGTCATGTACCGCTCTTTCAAATACCTTCAGTTCTTCCTGTGCTTTATCGGAAAAATCCAGCTTTTTGTCATACATTTCCTGCGCAGCTTCTTTCACATTGCGGGCATGGTCGGAAATCCTCTCAAAATCACCGATGCAATGTAAAATAGTGTTCAGTGTCTCGCTGTCTTTACCGGACAGCTGTCTGGAACTGAGCTTCACCAGATAAGTACCAAGTTCGTCCTCAAAGCGGTCCACATCTGTCTCCATCTGTGCTACCTGCTCTGCTTTTGCCTCGTCATACCCCTGCAGTAATTCCATGGCGAGGTCCATTGCCTTGCGGGATTTGTCTGCCATAACAGACGCTACCTGTCTGCTCTGTTCTACCGCATAGGCAGGTGTATCCAGGAATCGGGGATCCAAAAGGCTCAGTGTCTTGTCTGTCTCAGACATTTCCTTCACATCTTCATGCGTAGGCAGTGTCAGGCAGGCAAGCTTTACCAGTCCATTGGAAAATGGCAGCAGTACCAGCGTGGCAGCAACATTAAAGCAGCTGTGGACCACTGCAATGCCGAAGGGGGTTGCCACTTCTCCCAAAAAAGCAAAGGGATGAATGGCATTTGCAGTATAAAAGATTCCAAGGAACAATATCGTTCCGATAATATTGAAATACAAGTGGATCAGTGCCGCACGCTTTGCGTTGCGGGAAGCACCGATACCGGAGATCATGGCGGTAACACAGGTACCGATATTCTGTCCCATGATAATGGGAACTGCTGCGCCAAAGCTTACCGCTCCGGTCATGCACAGTGCCTGCAAAATACCTACGGATGCGGAAGAAGACTGGATCACCGCTGTGAGAATGAGTCCTGCCAGCACACCGAATACGGGATTTTGGAACTCGATCAGCAGATTGGTAAACTCCGGTACCTCTGCCAGCGGTGAAACTGCCGCGCTCATGGAATCCATGCCAAACATCAGAATTGCAAAGCCCACCAGGATGGTTGCCGCATTTTTTAATTTGTCTTTATGGGAAAACAGTAAAATACCCACACCCACGATTGCCAGAATCGGCGAAAAAGAACTGGGCTTGAGCATACGGATCCAGAAAGCATCGCTCTCAATGCCCGTCAGACTTAAGATCCAGGAGGTCACCGTGGTACCGATGTTGGCACCCATGATGATACCTACTGCCTGTTTCAGACTCATAATACCGGAATTGACAAATCCGACTACCATAACAGTGGTAGCGGAGGAGGACTGGATCACACCGGTGACCACCGCACCCATGAGCACTGCCTTTAACGGGTTGTTGGTCAGTTTCTCCAGAATGCGTTCTAATCGTCCGCCAGATGCCCGGGACAGTCCGTCACCCAACAGATTCATTCCATACAGGAATAATGCAAGTCCTCCTACCATCTTCAGTAAATCAAAAAAGCTCATACTCTAATCCTCTCATTTTACATAACATACTTTACATTTTGGGTTTCTATCTACACTTTATCTTGCTTATGTAAAATGCGTTACCAGTGAATGTAAAATTTATGTAAAATTGTAACGATGCAGAGCCATGAACTATTGTTCTATGCTCGTCAGATGCTGGCATCTGTAAGAGCATAGAACAATAGTTCTTTGGCGAGCAAGCCTCAATGAGCAAAAGGAACGCTCCGCAGGAGCAGTTTTGCGAATTGGGGCTCTGCATCGTTACTGGGATTATCGAATCCTAATACAATCTCGCACCTTCCATATCTCCGGTCATGCGGAAGATGGCCCACTCTGCGATATTTACCGCATGGTCGCCCACTTTTTCCAGATACTTTGCCATCATCAGATAATCCACCACACGATCCGCATCCAGGCTCTGCTCTCTGATAGCCTGCATCATTCCCGTTTTGACTTCGTTGAAGAGATCATCTACCACATCATCATGTTCTACTACTTTTCTTGCATTTGCCTCATCACCTTCCACAAATGCCTCCACCGAATTGTGGGTCATCTCCTTGGCTTCTTCCATCATCTCCAGCAACAGATGTTCCTGTTTTCCTTCGGGATTCATGTTGCCCATACGCAGGTACAGTTCCACAATATCTGCCACATGGTCTCCGATCCGTTCAATATCCGGTACCACTTTCAGCGCTGCGGATACCAGACGCATATCTCTGGCCACCGGCTGCTGTCTGGTCAGCAAGCTCAGACACATAGCTTCTATACTTCGCTGCATATCCACCATGGTATGATCTGTATTCAACAGTGTCTTCAGAATGTCTTCTTTGTTCTCACGAATTCCATACACCATACGGTCATAACTGATCTCCGCATGCTCTCCCATCTCAGATACTTTACTTTTCAAAGTCTCAAGATCCTGTTCAAATAATACTCTGGGTGACATCTCCCATTCCTCCTATCTTCTCATCCAAAATCATCCAAACCGTCCGGTGATGTAGTCTTCTGTCCGTTTGTCCTGAGGTCTTGCAAAGATCTCGGAGGTTGCATTTTTCTCTATGACTTCCCCTACCAGGAAAAATGCGGTGTCATCCGACACACGGGCTGCCTGCTGCATATTGTGGGTTACGATGACCACGGTGTATTTTTTCTTCAGTGTCTCCATCAGTTCCTCGATCTTTAGCGTGGAGATCGGGTCCAGTGCGGAGGTGGGTTCATCCATCAAAAGTACCTCCGGAGATACTGCCAGTGCTCTGGCAATACACAGTCTCTGCTGCTGTCCACCGGACAGTCCCAACGCGGATTTGTGCAGGCGATCCTTTACCTCTTCAAAGATAGCGGCACCCTGCAGAGAACGCTCCACGATCTCATCCAGTTCCTTTTTATTCTTGATGCCGTGCAGTCTGGGACCGTAGGCGATGTTGTCATAAATGGACATGGGAAAAGGGTTGGGCTGCTGGAATACCATGCCGACCTTTTTACGAAGCAGTGTGGTATCCACCCGCTTATCGTAAATGTCCTCTCCATCCAGAATTACTTTTCCTTCGACTCTGCAGCCGTCCACCAGGTCATTCATCCGGTTCAGGCAACGTAGAAAAGTAGATTTGCCGCAGCCGCTGGGACCGATAAATGCGGTAATGGCGTGGTCTGCGATCTCCATATTTACATCTTTCAGTGCGTGGTTCTCTCCATAATGGAGATTTAAGTTTTCCACGGATATTTTACTGTTAGCCATATATTTTCTCCTTCTTGTGATTTCTCTTACTCTCGTCTCAGCTTATTCGCCGCCAGCTTGGTCAGGAGGTTCAGGATCAATACGATAATGATCAGAACACAACCGATACCGAAAGCATTATCATACTGTCCCTTCTGCATCTGTAAATACAATTCGATGGTCAGGGTACCACCAGACTCCATGGCCTTGTGAGCCAGCTTTGCCAGATTGTCTCCGAAAACTCCGGTGAACTTCGGCAGCTTGTAGTCGCTTCCCGCAGTGAACAACAGAGCCGCAGACTCTCCCACGATACGTCCCAGTGCCAGAATGATACCGGTGACGATACCTGGCATGGAAGACGGCAGAAGGATCGTCCGGATCATATGCCATTTCGTGGATCCCATTCCCAACGCACCGGTGCGATAACTGTCCGGCACGGTGCGCAATGCTTCCTGTGTATTTCTTGTGATCAGGGGCAGTACCATCAGTGTCAGGGTAAAGGAACCGGTGAGCAGTGAATAGCCGAAGCCCAAAGTCTCTCCGAAAAAGATCATACCGAACAGGCCGAAAATAATAGAAGGAATACCGGACAGTGTCTCCGTGGTGAACTCAATGATGGAGACCAGCTTGCCGGGTTTTGCATATTCATTCAGGTAAATGGCACTTCCCACGCCGATGGGGGTCGCGATCAACAGAGTGATCACGATGATGTACAGGGTATTCAACAGGTTGCCCGCAATACCGGTGGTCTGCTTTCTGGCACTGGTCACCGTCGTTAAAAATGCCCAGTTAACGGCGCGGATGCCTTTTACGAAGACATACAGGATAATTCCCAGTAAAAGTGCCACCGCCAGTGTGGCAGAGACATAAATGGCTGCCAGCAAAAGCATGTCTGTGGGGCGTTTTCTTTTTACATATAAGGTGTCCTTATTCATTGTCATCCGCCCCCTTTTTCAGTATTTTATTCAGTACGATATTGATGATCATAATAAATACAAACAGCACCAGTCCGATGGTGAACAGCACCTGTCTGTGCAGTCCGGAAGAATATCCCATCTCGCTGACAATAGCTGTGGTCAGGAATCGCACGGAGTTAAATGGCAACGGCACATTGACGCTGCTACCGGATACCAGTGTGATCGCCATAGCCTCGCCGATGGCACGTCCCACTCCCAGAACGATAGCCGTCACGATACCGGATTTTGCTGCCGGAAGGATGGAGCGGAAAATAGTCTGTACATGGGAGGCTCCCAGGGCCAGAGAGGAGGATTTGATTCCTGCAGGAACCGCCCGGATGGAAGTCTCACTGATATTGATCACAGTGGGCAGGATCATGATCGCCAGTACGATCACGGCTGACAGCAGGTTTGCACCGCCGGTGAACTGGTGTGTCGTGGATCCCTGGAAGATCAGTCTTTCTAATTTATACATGAGAGGATTCAGTAAGTAGATTCCTAACAGTCCGTAGATAACGGAAGGGATGCCTGCCAACAGTTCTACCGCAGGCTTTACAATGGCAGCCAGGGGCTTGGGTGCCACCTCTGCCAGGAATACCGCCGTCAGCACGCCGATGGGCACACCCAGCAGGATAGCCAGCGTCGTACCGACGATGGAAGTCAGGATAACCCACAGAATACCGAATTTCGGATCTGCCGCTGTTGGCATCCATTCCGTGTCGAACAGGATCTCTCCCAGACCTACTTTCATAATAGCGGGGGTACCGCTGATGATCATATATAAGGTGATAGAAACTACCGCCAGTACGGCGAAGAAGGCACAAATGGTAAATACTATTTGTGCCACAGTTTCCACGACCGCTTTATTTTTTCTGTTTCCCATTACGGAAGCGTGTGTTCCACTATTCATCGCTTTTTTCCTTTTTCTGCGTCGGCTATTATTTTACTGTGATCAGACCAACTTCGGAAGCAACCTGCTGTCCTTCGTCACCCAGTACAAAGTCGAACCATGCCTGTACCAGATCGTTCTGCTCGGAAATCTCACCTTTGGTAGCCATTACGAAGGGTCTGCTCAGGAAGTAGTTACCAGCCTTGATGTTCTCTGCGGTAGCTTCTACGCCTTCCAGAGAAAGTGCCTTAACACTATCATCCAGTGCATCCAGGGAAGCATATCCGATAGCTCCGGGCGTGGATGCTACTTTAGCGATCACAGCACCGGTGCTGTCCAGTTCGTTTGCATATTTGCAGGCATCCTTCAGGTCAACCAGCTCTTCGAAAGCTCCTCTGGTACCGGAACCTGCCTCACGGCCGATCACGATGATAGGCTCATCTGCGCCACCGACTTCTTTCCAGTTAGTAATTGTGCCATTGTAGATGTTCGTCAGCTGCTCTTTGGTCAGATTTGCTACTTCGTTAGCGGGATCTACACATACGGCAATACCGTCGATTGCTACTACGTTCTCTACAACACCTGCGGCCTTTTCCTCATCCTTTAAGCTTCTGGAAGAGTTACCGATATCTGCGGTTCCGTTGGTAACAGCTTCGACGCCTGCGCCGGATCCTACGAACTCAGCAGTTACGGTTACATCCGGATACTTCTCCATGAAAGCTTCGCTCAATGCATTTGCCAATTTCTCCATAGAAGTACTTCCTACCATGGAAATACTGCCGGACAGATCTGCAGTGGTCTCAGCAGGTGCTGCTGCGCTGCTCTCTGCCACAGTGCTTTCTGCTGCGCTGCTCTCTACTGCGGAAGGCTGTGCTGTGGCTGCATCACCGTTACCGCATGCAACCAATGCGGTTACTGCTAATATTCCTGCTCCGATCAGAGCTAATAATTTGCTGTGTCTTACTCTCATAATAATGTCCTCCATGTTTTTGTTTTTCTTTCTCTTGATTACGCAATCATACTAACATGGGGGAAATTCACATAATATCAGAGTCCGGTAATTTATTTGTAAGAATTAGGTAAAATCAGATGCTCTCCAGAATGCCGTCGGCAATAGCCCGGGCGATCTCGTCAAACCGGCTGTCAAAGAGTTCGTTGTCCGCATCCGTATTGATAAATCCCACTTCTACCAACACCGCCGGCATATTTGTGCTGTTCAGCACCACCAGATTCGGTCTTTCATTCACTCCCAGATTCACGAACCCCACCTGCTCCAGTCCGGCATTGATGTTGTACGCCATCCTGGCTGCCGCTCCATAGCGGTTGTAGACCAAACTCTCCACTCCGCTGTACTGGTTCGGATAAGGACTGGAATTGCGATGGATCGAGACAAAATAATCTCCTCCCACCTCATTTCCCTCCTGCGCCTTCTGATAAGGAGACTCGTAGATATCTGTGGTTCTGGTGTAATACACATCCACTCCGTTTTCTTCTAAGATGCTTCCCACCGCCAATGTCAGTGCCAGCGCATCCTCACTTTCTTTTCTTCCATTATAGGTGGCCCCGGGGTTCGCACCACCGTGATCGGAAATACGGCTACTATTATAAAAATAACTAGTTAGATTAATATTGCACACAAAAAAAGAAGCCTAGCCTCTTTTTTTGTAAATGGCAAGTTAAGTGGTTTGAAATTTGCATCAATATCAACATCTGTTACTCTGCTAGTGACAAATAGACAGTCATTATTAGGATCTTTATCTGACTTTGGATTACCAAGTAATGCTAACGTATTTGGCGTGTTCGTAAACTGTAATTGGGCTGTTAATGTGCGTCTTGCAATTAATGGTAATTTTTATGCATATCAAATTGCTACTGTAAGTAATGACGCAACATTTACCCTAAATTTTGTTGTAGCATATAAATAGCCTAATTTGCCAAGTATGAGAAACTGGCAGAATAATACCGTTCTGTCGAAAGATTTAATATTACTACGCCATTAGATTTATTAATATAAAGCATGTGATTATCGCCATTTGTACCACCTGCTGCATTTGCTCTAACATACGTAGTTTTAGGGTAATATGTCCTTGCAATACTGGCAATAATTAATGATCCGCTAGACTGCTCAGATGTAATTTGTACGCCTAACGTTACAAATACTCTGTTACCTATTTTTGAAATTGTATTGTCAGATTCCCATGATACACAATTGACTAAAGTCAAATCGGTGTTCTGGTTTAACTTGCCAGTTAATATAAAAAGGACGAAGAACACCCCTTCTTGTTCTTCGTCCTTTCTCCCATGACAAGGATTCTATGGGTTAAATTCAGAGTACCATACCTTCTGCTGATCCGTCAATTATAGAATGCCGCCTGCAGGCTGTTATATCCCGCCTTACCATCGGCTGTGAGATTAAGCTTTTTCTGCAGCTTGATTGTCTCCGTTCTGGCAGTCTTGCCATACCTGCCATCAGTGTCCTGATTACCGCCAAGGATCTCGTTACAACGTGTCTGCCACCACTTAACTACCGCTCCTGTGGAGCCAACCTTATAGATCAGCCCGACTCTCTTCGCCTGCAGGCAGATCTGCCGCCGCACATACTGAGTATTGGGACCATCTTTGCCATCTTCGACCAGCTTTCTCCCTTGTTCATCCCGATACCCATCTGCATTTGCAGCTTCCTGGAAGTTCTGGATGTTGATGTTACATACTTCCTCACGCTCCGCCGGTACTGACACCATTTCGAAGTCTGTATAAAAAATATTGATATCACACTTGCCACTGATTCCAGGCACAACTCCAGAGGACGTATACTGCCAGATATCGGCCAGATTCAGTTCAGCTTCGCTCAAAGACACTCCGTACCTAGCATACCACACATACACCTTTCCCAGCGTTGCCACAATCTTGTCCATATCAAAGTAATTTTTAAGGTAATCCCGATTAGTGTAAATCACCGGGACGTGTCCTCTTTCCTTTACTCTCGACAAAAACGCAATGGCCATATTCGTTGCCAGATCTTTTGTGATATTTATCCCCTTAGTTCTGGCATAGCGTACAGTGTCATATTCGCAGTCATATGCGACAGGACATTTTTCCCAGTATTTCTCGACCTGATCACAGCAATAGTCCCCTTCGTTTTTTGCCATGAGCTCAGAAAAAGCGTAGGAAAACCAGTAAATAATAGCTAAAACTCCCAGATTTACGCATGCAAGCGCATTGCTGACATACTTCTCATCAACGTTATTTTTACCATACCCTGCCCGAATGCCGATACGCTTGTATCCTGCATCGCGCACCTTCTTTATGTTGACATTTCCGTTGTGTTTGGAAATGTCCGGTCCTTTATATAATGCCTGTTTCATGTTACTCCTCCTTCTTTCCGTCAAAGTCCAGCAGATTCCTCAACAGTTCATACATGCCGGTGGCAGCCAGTCCCGAGATCATTCCGCCCAATACAACCTCTGCATTGATACCGGCCTGTAGGTGGATAATGATTGCAATGATGGTTCCCATGCTCAGGGATGCAAGCGGAATAAACTTGTTGGGAAACTTGTCAAATGCCTCCTTAAGCACATAACCTGTCAGCAGACAGATTCCCAAAATGATGGGGTCTACGAGTTGCAATAAAAATGATAAATCCATAATGTTATCCTCTCTTTCTTAAAACATCTGTGATGCCCGTACCGCAGCCCAGATAAGTCCTGTAGTTATAGCTCCTATAAGTCCGCTAACAATGGTATTAAAAACTGTTCTCTTTGCATTACTCCACTCTTTCCCAGGAGCACGCTCCATATCATCCACTCGGCTGTCCATCTTTTCAACCTTCTGATCCAAGCTTGATACCGTCTCGTTGGTGTGTTTTACTTCCTCCACCAACTGAATCATTGTGTTTGACATGGTGTGGATTTCTTCCGTCACTCTCTCCAACTTATCAATCCTATGAGTATTGGATTTTGATCTGGATTCTACCTCTGTAAGCCGATGTTCCATTTCGGTTTCGTTCATGTTGCCGCACCTCACTCAAATATAAAAGCCGGTCACCTCCCGGCAGGGAAGTAATCGGCTCTTGGCTCAATGGTTGCTATGTAATTACGCGGGTCCGTCTCTTGCTCTCATTGGCAGCCTCCTACTCTGCTGTTAATTCTGTCAGCTGCGTCTCCAGTGCGTTGATCTGATCCCGGAGATTCTGTCGCTCAGCATGGACTGTTTCCATGTCGTATTCCGCCTGCTCTCCCAGCAGAGAATACTCGTAGGTCTTGATTACTTTATAGTCGCTTGCAGCAATCTGTACCTTCAAGTCATTGATCTGTGCTGTTACCTGTCGGATTTGTTCCTGTTTGGCCATTTCTGCCAGTTCTTCCTCTGTGGGCTCCGGTTGCACCGGTGCAACCGGCTCAACATAGACAGATCCGTCATCGGACAGCTCATACCAGCCGTCACCTTCTCGGAACAAAGTATTGTATGCCTCATACTCACCATTATCGAGCGGATATTTGCAATCTTCGTCCAGATAGAGACTGAAGCCGTCAGTATTTACAACGAGATTGTCTCCGGTGATTCTGATCACATGAGGACTCTCTTCAGATACTATGACCTTCTGTACGGTCTCTTTATTTTTAAATTTAATGTAACCCATGTGGGCTCCTTTCTGGCGCTCTTGTGGCTGCGCCCGCCATCTGATTTACTTCGTTAAATGGCAAGTTAGAATTAAAAATTATTAAAATTGATCCAACTGTTGATTTTGATACAACCCTAAAAATTGGATATTTTAATGCACCAGAAATACCTGATGGATACACTGTAATTGCAGTAAACGGATACACTAATTTCCCACATGCGGATCTAATATTTTGTAATTATGACAATAACAGCAACTATGTTGGAGTTATTACAATATCCTCACGTGCAGTCACCGAACAGGCTACTATAGAATTTATTTGCCGTAAAAATTAAAATTTACACGTCCCAGCCAAATGAAAAACCAATCTGCGAGAATGTGATTTCCACATCAGACGCAGCATTATATAATGAAATATCTCCATTGATACTTATAATAATGCCGATGTAATAGATTCTCGATGTATCAGAATTCCTAACCTGAGTGTAAAAAACCAATGCTCTTGATGGAACATATTGCTTGGACATTGTACCTATTTTTAAAGTTCCCCAACCTGGGATCGTGTATGTAACACTCTGAATATATTGTGATCCATTCAATGTCACATGGTTACCGGTTTTAGAAACAATAGTGCCTTCATTGACAAATTCTTCTTTAGTCTCTAACTTGCCAGTTACATCAGTAACCGCATCTGCCACCGCCTTGGCATCCGGGACATAGCCGGTGGCTTTGGTGGCCAGCAGATCATCCTTGGATGTGATCATCTGCGCAAAGGCCGGTGCGGTCAAGTCTGCAAAAAACTTTTTAATCTTGCCAAAGACCGTCTTTACGCTCTCGCCCGTATTAATGTTCTCGCGGTTCTCCGCCTCAGTAAACGCGATTTCTGAGTCTCCGATGTCTCCACTAAATCCCTTGGCCAAATAGATCCAGTTGAGCTTATCATCCCTCGGTGCTCCATCCGGAGCATCTTTGATGGCAAGATATGTGCTTCCGTTATGTGTCACTGCATCCAGCCGCTCATACGCGGTATTGGATGCATATTCTCCTTTGTAAGATATTCCGATTTTTCCGAGAGCATTGTAACCTTCCGGTGCTGCCATGTCATTGTCCTCCTTATGCTACCTTCCAATATAAAACATTATCAACTACTACAAAATCCACACCCACACCGTCCTTCATATAAAGTTGCATGGTTGTTTCATCGAGGTAAAACTTAGGCTCTGTGATGCTCGCATACGTTTCTGCTCGATCCGCATCAATCTTTGCCTGTTTGGCGGATGCTGCAGCCGATGTCGCCTGCTGTGTAGCAGTCTCCGCCTGCACGGTAATGTCAGCCAGATAATCCGGTTGGAGCATCTCCGCTGTAACACTGCCCTTTTTAATGGCAGCTTTTACCTTGCCATCAGATCCGATCGTCCAGTAAATCGTGTCTGAATCCAGAAACTCAAACTGCGTAATCAGCGCTGACAGATCAATGTATTTCTGCGTGCCATCTTTTAAATAAATGATCAGACGTTCCGTGTCCTGGTCATAATCAAAGTTAATAGCGACCTGTGCCAGCAGAGTATGCAGCACACTTGTGGCCCCGGAATAATATGTAACTGTAATGTCACCATTATCCTGGTTAATAGTAATGCCTGTGATCATTCCACTGGCTTCCGTTGTTGGCAACTTGGTCAAGTTAAGTCTAATTACACGATCATCGATCTCGCTTACTCCCCGGCTCAACCTGTCCAAGTTGGTTTTATTAAGCGGTGTGTTGATAGACGGGCGATTCTCCCAAGGTTCAAAATCATACGCCTTCTGCATCATCCTTCACCTCTTCTTTCTCTGCTGCATCCCTGGCAGCGATCTCAGCAAGCAACGCATCCTTTGCCTTTTGCTCCTGTTTGAGCAATATTTCCTGCAGGGCCATGCGCTTTACTTCCTCCGGCAGATCTGATTTTTCCACAAAATTAGTGATTGCCTGACTAAATTCTCTAATTTCTAAATTTCTCATATGACCTCCTAATCTTCCGGTCCAAGATATGTAATGACCGTTGATGCATTGATACGCTGTGTGCGCCACGCTACTACCGTGCCTTTATAATTCATGTAGCCCCACACGCCGATTGCCTGCACACTGACCAGATCTACGCTGGACAGCTTATTTACTATGGTCGCTGCGCTGATCTTGTCCGCTTTGATTTCTCCCGCAGACGTCCAGTTGGCTACTTCCATGTAATTAGCCTTTACGGTTCCGGCGCTGATATAGTTGGCTTCTACCGTTCCCAAACGGGCGCTTACACCATTTAAGTCAGATACAGTCACATGATCCGCTTCCAGGCTCCCCACGCGGCCACTGACGGCATTCAGAGAGTCAATGGTTGCCTTGGTGGCAATCAGGTTGTTCAGTTCCAGTTTTGTCACATTCAGGGTATCGATAGTCGCATACTTGACTACCATCTCATCTGCATTTACGATACCGACCAGATCTATCCTCTCGGCCTTAATTTTGATGCTTTCCGCCGTCTGATTGATCTCAGATACGATATTGTCCTTGGATACCTTGGTAAGGATCTGCTGTGCATTGATGCTGATCTGCGTGGACAGATTCTGGTTGATATCTTTCATTTCCAGACGAGTTTCATCCACCGTCCTAGTCAGTGTGTTGGTTTTTCCCTTTAACTGGATAATCTGCTTCTGCAGTCCATTAACCTGTCCGGTCCTGTACTCCTCACCCTCCGCTGTATAACTGTCCCGGAGTGCCTGGATGCCTTTTAATGTGCGCTGCAGGATATAGGTATAAATGGTCTCCCGAGTCGTGTGCAACAAGATGCCATCCCCTACCTCCAGGCAGGGATTGCCGCGGGCTTCCACCTGTGCCGGGCGATACCATACGACACCGATTACACTCAGCACATTATCGGCTATAGTTTGCAGTTCTGCCGCAGACTTTCCATACACCAAAAAGTTGTCCTCAATGATATAGCAGTTATTGCCAGTACCGGAGATTGCCCCGATGTCGTTTTCTTCCTGCCGGATCTGCAGCTTATCAATATGCTGGCAGATAAAGTCCTCATACTGACAGGATAGATACATGCTCTTGGATACTTCTGATGTCCCCACCGGATCCGCAGGGTAAAGGTCATCTGCCGGATACAGATCATCTGCAGGATACAGCCCCTCTATCATCTGCTCCAGCACCACATACCGTAATTTTCCATTTCTGCCGATATGGCCAAAGCAGCCGTTGATCTCACAAATAGCCTCAATGACTGTCTTTCCCGGGATTTCCTGCGGATCTATAGTCTTTTCCACTGTCATATCATCGTTAACCAACGTGATTTCTTCCTGTTCCACCCCGACATAAGCACAAAAAGCAGTTCTAAATTGTCGGAGCGTCATCGGAAAAGTTAGGCTGTTATACCACCCGGACACCTCAGCATTAAGAATGTCATACATAGCATCGTAGGCTACAATATCCCTATATCTTCTATCTGCTGTAGGTACATCAGAATCTACTTTATAAACTCCCATCATAAAAGGAGCCTCTTCGGCTCCTTCCAATGTTACGGATACGGTTATCTTTTTTCCGGCAAGAGGTACTATTCGTTCCCTGACTCTCAGTTTAAAAGTACTCGCCTCACACCTGCCAAAACTTAGTTCACTCTCTGAGCATAGTCTCTCAGTAAGCTCTGCACTTTCACCTTTCCAGTCATCTTCATTCAGTACACTCCCGTCACTACATTGTATCTGCATTCTTTTGGATACGGATGTATCATTATAAAAATCTTTATATTTATAATCTATCATTCCCTCTCCCTCTTAATACTCCTGGAACGCAACACGTAATGGCTTATACCATAATTCCATACCATTCCAACTTTTTGTCTCTACTGTATAATTTGGTACATACATTTCTCCCGATTTATATCCTCCGGTATTTACATCGAAATAAGTTACAATAACCTTTCTTTCCTTCTCCTTTATGTACGCTTTTTCCATTGCTTGTAGAAATTCTGTCATTTCCCATGCTTCCAGTGGAATCGTATTGAACTCAATTTTTGTTGTATAATGATCTGCAACTTCCCGGTATAAAATATTCAAACCATTTCTGTCAGAGTCCAGATCTGCACGCTGATCCGGACTCACCTTATAGGTCTCAATATCTACATACTTTGAAATATCAGTATCTCCCACTTTTAATAACCATGCCTGAAATGCCATCCTGCTGCCTCCTTATACATCCAGCAACAGGTAATTTCCAGTTGCCTTAAAGTACTCCCTGTTTATCTTTTTCAGTAGTTCCGCAAATTTTACACCATTGATTTCTATCGTATTGCCTGACGCCAATATTCTGATGATAGTCTCCAGCAATGTAATGATCTTATCCAGCTTTTCCGCAGATATGGATCCTCCCGATCCCGCTGCCGCCTGTGCTGCGCTTAGTGCCATTTTCTGTAACTTATCTTCCGGTGATACAATTTCTCCCTGATGCCTATTATCACCGATCATAGCAAGCTGTGGCGTATTAGCCTTGACATATCCACCATTCCACAATTTAGGTATCTGCGGTGGATCACTCGGCATTTCGAAGCCCCAGTCTTTTCCAACCAGATTTCCTGCCTTCTTTGCGACGCTTCCGATTCCATTTACCACATTGCGTAGTGTAGAATATATCAATGATATCATTGCATTCACACCATCAATGATCAGATTACATACTCCCTTGATAGATCCCCATATTGCTTGCCAGATTCCATCCGTAATTTTCTGTAAGCCTTCCCATGCCTTTTTCCAGTTGCCTGTAAACACTCCGGTGAGGAAGTCCAACAGTCCTCCCAGTATTTTCATGGCTCCGGATATAATGTCTGACACGGTTGCGAATACTGTACTCATGATGTTTATCACAATGTCTGCCACCTGCTTGATTGTCGGTGCCAGATACCCGATAATTGGTTTGATTACGGTACTCCACGCGGCTGCAAGGAAATCGCCTACTGAGCTGATCAGATCAAGAACGTTGTCCCATAGTGGTCTGAGATTTTCTTCCCATAGCTCCTGTATCGCTTCCCTAGCATGGTTCAGTACTGGCATTGCAATATCATTCCACAGTTCTAAAACCGTCTTCTTGATATCATTCCAGGCATCTACAATATTCCCAAAGGTACTACTCCCCTGAGATTCCCACCAATCTGTAAGCGAACTACCAAGATTTCCTACAATCTGTCCTGCCAGTGATGCACATTCTCCACCGAAATCAAACAGATCAGTGAGCGTACCTTCTATCAGTTCCTGATTGTCTTTCATCCACTTGGATGTGTGTTCTGTGGAAATTTCAAACCCTTCCGCGAAGATTGTTCCCAGTGACATTCCAAATCCAGTACAGCCTGTCAGAATATCATTGATTCCGTTTACAATATCAGGTCCTGCTTTATCCAGTGCCCCGAGCAGATTATTGTATATCTGCTCATTGATATCCGTAAGATTAGTAAATCCGTTCGCAATAGACTGGCTTACATCACTGCTCCAGGATTCTATCTTTTTCCTGTTGCGCTCCAGATAGCTTGCAATTCCATCCAGCCCCAGGTCTACCGCTTTGGCTGTAACAGCAATCTTATTTCCGATTCTGTTTCCGAGATATCCTCCCAGCGGATCCATGATTGTCTCAATGTTTCTGACCGTAGTTTTGGCCAATGGATCCATCTGAGCCATGATTCTTGAAAAATTATCCTTCAGATTTCCGAAATCAATCTTTTTCAGACCATTGTTGAACTGATCTGCAAAATTTTTGACACCGGGAATCTTGAATGCGTCAGAAAGTTTTTTCGAAATTTTATCCGCACTGGCTTCAGCCTCCTGCGTGGAAGTCTGCAAACCAGCGATATCTATTCCTGCAGATCCTCCGGATGCCGAAGAGGAATCTGTCTTTTGGGAGAGTAAATCCAGTTCATCCGACGGAAGTAATCCGCCTAACTTTTTAGCTGCTTTTCCTGCGGCATTAATATTATCACTGATTCCGGCAGACGCATCCTCCGCAGCCGCCATGCCTGTGGCTACAGCATTACCCTTCTTCCCGGCAAATTTATCTGTAAACGCTTTAAATACATTCGCCAGCTGTACCAGTTTTCCCATCAGGGTATTGATCACCTTGATAGCTGGTGTCAGGACATTGATCAGCCCCTGACCGATTGCCGCCATAAAAGACTCAGTCTGCAGCTTCAGGATTCTGACCTGATTGGCCCAGCCATCAGAAGTCCGCATAAAATCCCCAGATGCCGTCGCCAGTTTGCTCTGCACAAAGGAATACCGTAGGGCTACCTTTTCTGCCTCCGACATAGCCGCAGTAGTCTTCCCGTAGCCGTTGGCCATAGCATAGGCATCCAGTGCCGTCTGTGTCATGACGACACCAAGATCTTTCAGACTCTCTGTTTCTCCAGTGAATACCGATTTCAGCTTTGTATATGCTTCGTCCTGAGATATGTTATAAAAGGATGCCACATCTCCCGCCAGCCCTGTCAGGGTGGTAGACATATCGTATGCCTGCTTCTCGCTGAACCCGAAAGCCTTGGCCATAGCACCGAAGGTACCTGTGTACCTCTTGGCCATCGTCTCGGACAGTCCAAATGCAGTTGCGGCATTCTGCGCAAATTTATCTACCTGCTTCGACATTGCCGGGAATGTTACATCCACAACATTTTGCACTTCACTCAGATCTGATCCCAGTTCGATGCATTTCTCGCTGAAATCTACGAGCTTTTTTACAGCAAAAGCGGCAGCCAGTTTCTTACCTACTTTCGTAGCAAGGTTCTGGATGCCGCTCATCTGCTTATTAAAATCTTTTTTATTTACGACCAGATCTAATCCGATCTGTCCAACGCTTGTAGCTTCACTCATAACCAGCCTGCCTTCTAAGACAGGCACATCGGCACAGCGTCTTATAACTTCAACTCAAAAATCTTTTTACAGTCCTTATTTTTACAGCGGAAATAGATTCCCCTGCAATGTGCATCTTCCGTCTGCATTGCATTCACCGGATGCCCACAGTAAGGACACACTACTTTTTTCTTATCTACTTTTTCAATGTATATCGCCCCCTGCCAGAGAAATGAACGCATTCTTCAGTTGATCAAGGACTGCCGCCATATTATCAGGCGTTACCTTTTTTGCTCTGTTTGCACGCCATTCATTCCTGATTCTGTGCTGTTCCGGAGTAAAATGGTCTAAGATATCCTTATCCTCCTCGGCCCGGATTGCTACGATCCGTCCCAGAGGTGTCTCCGGTCCGATTCCGATAAGAAGGTCCTTAAACTCATCCCACTTCATGGTATCAATTTCTTTCGACAGCCGGATCCCGTACTGCGCCTGGAAGGATGATACGATCAGACTGTAATCTCCGATCAGATCATAGTACGGGTCACTGCTCTCCCGGCTCTTCATCTCCCGTGATCAGGTCTACTGCTGCCATGATGATCGTCTGTAAATCCTTAAACTGGAGATTCAGTTTATCGATCTTTTTCCGATCCTTCTCATTGAAAATCAGTTCATATACCGCCAACACTTCTTTAGCTGATGTACCCTTTGAAAAAAGACCCATGATCTTCAGTACAGTGGCTGCATCGGAATTGACTTCTATGGTGACATCCTTCACCTTCAATACCGGATTCTCATCAAAATTCAGTTTTTCTGTAATATCTACGATTTTCTTTGCCATAATAGCCTCCTGTTTTTATGCTGCTGTAGAAATCTCCGGTTTGCCGTTGCTCATAATATCAAACTCCAGAGGAGCCACGGCTGTAGAGTCTCCAGCGCCGATATTTTTCACGTTGATAACTGCCCCGTTAAATTTAACCACCGTTCCATCCGGGAACGTCCACTGGACATTTTTCTCTGCGGAGCGGCCGTTTACCCATGCAAGAGACGCTACAGCATCGTTACCGGCATCTCCGACGTTCCTTTTTGCAGTCACGGAAATCGTGACACCTTTACTGGTAAGCAGACGTCTTACCCATCCTGCTTCCGTAAAAGGATGCCATTCCTCTACTCCATTGTCGAAGGATACGCTGAATGTCTCACAGTCCGCAATATTAACCATATTTTTTTCAGCTCCGCTTTCCGCAGCATCGATCTGGAACTGGTTTTCATAACAGGGGTATACTCCTGTAATAGGTGTACTCATTCTTTTTCACCTTTTCCTTTCTCATAAATAACAGCCATCTCTATGACCCATTCGCAGATACCGGCATCATCCTTTCCGACATCCTGGGGTTCATAGAGAGGCTGTATAAATTTTATCAACTCATCGTTGACCGTTACATTTCTTGCAGTCTCCACTGCCTCAAATACAGTCATGGCTGCCTTTTCCGACAAGCGGGGCGAATTATTCCAGTGAATCAACAGGCTGACATATTTTGTCCCGTAAGACGCAAGCTGGGGTCCTCCCAGTGCTGTCTTATACTCCTGCTGATGCTTGCTATTATAAACTCCAATGGACTTTTCCTGCTTGTCCGGCAGGCTACCCATATATACCTGATCTGCCAGTTCAAGGGATTCCACATAATCTCGTACATCCGATAACATCATAATCCGGCAATCCTCCTGTATATTTGTTTGTATGCCTTTTGGCAGTACTCTGATTTCTTCCCAGAAATCCAGTCCTCATACCATTCACCTCTTGCATTCGGATTCTCCGTCTTCTGGAAATGATATTCCGGGTGAAAATAAAGGCGTCTTGCGTATGGCGTACTGGAAATGATACTGACTTTTCCCTGACTGCTCTCAGAGTAATCCACAAAAGTACTCTCATTTTGCAGATTACCGGTATCCCTCGGAAATACCTGGGCCTGCACTACATTGGTATGTAATGCCTCCGCAGTCTGCTCTAAAGCCATCACCTGTGCTTTCGTCAGCTGTTGGATCTTCGGAAAATTCAGCTTTACTGTGGAATTTACACTGATCATATCAGCATCACCTCCGTATAGTTGACTGTTCCATCCGGGTTTCTCGCCTTACGACCCTCAAGAATCCTGCGCTTACCCCCAAATATCACAGCACTGCCTCCGGATATGGCCGGAAGATCAGGACAAATATCTCCGGGAAACAATGCTGTTCCGGTGATCTCTATCAGTTTCTTCTCCGTGGTCAGCACAGTTTTTGCCTTGTCCTGATAGTTACATTGTCCGTAATACTCCACTGGCTTCAATGGCTCCCCGTATTCGTTCAGTCCTTCTTGATCTATCGCAACAGAGATATCTGTCTTACATAATCTTTTAGGCACCAAACATGGATATTTCATAGGATCACCTCGCAATTCTGCAACACAGGCCTGTCTGAGTCAGTAACGAATACACATCCCGCTTCATGGCAATACCTTTTTCCATGAAAACATTCCAGGAACTTCCGAACTGTGCGGATACTCCATTAATGCTATAGCTGGATAAAATCGTATTGATTTCATCTGCATTTTCATATTCGAAATCTGCCTGCATGCAGACAACCTCTTTGATGGTCTCCTGCTGAAAAGCTGTCAGATGATCGAATCCTGCTGCCACAATCCGGTTAAATGTCAGACTGTCAATATGCCGGCAGGCCTGACGAAGTGCTCTTTCAAGCTCTCCGTCAGGAATCACGCTGCCATTATAGATCTCTGTGTACTCTTCTTTTCTTACATAAGGTTTATAGGACATATGCCCTCCTTACTCCCCGGTGTACTCCGTGGTATCCACATCTACATAGACGCTATCCACCTTGCCGTCACGTCCATTGGGGAACACAAAGGTATCAGACAGAGATCTATTCTGGTACAGGTATCCATCTCCTTCTGTATGTGTTCCGGGATTGAAATAATAGATAGAAGCAATCTTAGGAACCGTCTTACATGTCTGTCCGCATGCCACCAGTACATTGATCTTATGAGCTCCGGTTACAGCAGCAACGTGGTTACTGGTGTCCTCGGCCACCTTTTTCAGCGGAGCAAATCCACCCTCAGTAGGCTCCCAGTCGAAAGCATCATAGAAACGCTCATCGTCGATAACTTCCATGATGGGTACACCATCGATTTCCGTTACTCTGGTCTCGATGCCGATACCACCCTCAGCGATCTGTGTAAGTTCAATTTTACGGGTAAACTCAGTGGACTGCTCCAGTGCATCCATAATAGGACTGGCCACATACGTGAGCAGGCTACCATTTGCCTTGTACCGTCTCAACTTTCCTTTCGCAAGGATGTCCTTCAGCATTCCGAATACCTTTGCCTTGGTATAAGCAGAAATAGCGGTCTGGCTGTGATATCCCTCCGTCTTCTGTGCCACCTGTGCCACACGGGAGAAGAACAGGGCATCTGTCTCAGGCACTACCTGAGTCTGTTCGAAGGTTCTGGAGATATTCTGCATGGATGCAGTTGCGTTGGTCTCATCCACATCTGCCTTGTCTACCAGGAACTGAACGTCTCTGTCATGGGTTACTGTAAACGGAACATCTGTCTGATCAAAGGATCCCATGTTCCAACCACCAGTTCTCTTGTGATTCTTATAACCAGTGGTGCTCATCTGTGTAAAGTGGAATGTCTTCGCATCCAGCCATCTTACATTAGATGTAATGAAGGGAGAGGTTAACGCTCCCTGCATCAGAATCTGCAGGAGTTCAGGACTCCACTGCTGTGCATAGTTTAAATTAGGCATATCTTATACCTTCCTTTCCTTAGTTCCACCGATTCCATCTTTTGGTCGGTGTCTGTGTCTGTTGTACGGTTGCCTGCTGTGTATGCTGCGAAGGATCTCCGCCTGTCCCTACATGAAGGAAACCAGTAGTATCTGTCTCCTGCGGTTTTAATGCAGGAATGTCCTCCAGCACCTTATTCAGGGCTTCCGTAAGTTTCTCATTGCTGATCTTTCCATCCTGTCCTACTGCCTGGCTGAAATCTGCCATCTTCAACAGATACGGGATGGATGTTACGCTGATTCCCAGTCCGACTGCTGCCATCGTCGCTGCCTGTTGGATCTGTGCCTGTCTTGCCTCGGCCACAGCGGTTGCAGCCTGCTGTTGCAATGCTTCCACATTCGGCTGATTTGCCGCCTTCTGTTCCTTGAAGGTTGCTATAGCCTGTTCCACCTCCTGTTGGGAAAGCCCCTGCTGCTTGAAATAGGCTTTCAATGCCGTATCCTCTTTTGCCGCAAGCGTTCCATCCAACATCTGCTGGATTTTTCCATAGTCAATCTGCGGTGCTGCATTCTGCTGTGACTGCTGATCAGTCTGTTCTCCTGCCGGTGCTCCGCCCTGGCTTCCATCGGGGTCTAAGAATCTTCTTACTGTCTTGTAAAACATAACGTGCTCCTTTCCATTTTGAGGGTGTCACCCTTACTGCGATCCATTGTCTTCGGTGTCTCCGGTCACGCTGCAGTTTATTGCCTTGCTCGTGTTTGGGCATAAAAAAACACGCCATGAAGCGTGTTGATTCCAGATTATTTGTTGCACCGGTGCAATTTTCTTTTTTCGAGATAAAAATACCACCAATCTACTGACCGGTGGCTTCATGTTCTTTTACCATTCTTCGTAAACGTTCTTTATAATCCTCATAGCTTTTATCTTTTCCGATGATGTATGCGGCATCTCCCATTTTTTCGGAGAAAGATAATACTTTCCTGCGCAACTCCTGCAGTTCCTCATCGTTTTTCATTTTTTCAACAAATTCTTTTTTGAACATAATTACCTCTTTAGCACTTTCATAAATGCTTCATATAGCTCTGGCAATTCGCTTTTTATGAATTTTACAGTTATATCATCCGACTGATACAATGCAGCATATACGTCCGCAAATATCTCCGACTCCGCATATCCGGGTTTACCTATGTACTGTGATTCATGTCCATATGCTCCGGCAATCACGTTATCTGTCATGCATGACATTATATCACTGATGAAGTAATTGTACTCTAAATCGCCACTCACAGCAAGTCTCTGCTGATACTTCTCCTTTTCTTGCAATACTCCTTTTTCTGTATTCTTTATTGACTCTACAAATTCAGCATACATAGGACTACCATATTCATTATGGTCGATTCTATGGGCTATTTCATGGACCAGTACAGCCTTATAATTTTCCTCATCATATAAGGGATGTTTCGGATTAATAATTATCATATCCGTATCTGGATCGTATGAAAATGCATGTTCTGACAGTTCATCTATCTTGATACACTCATCTTTCGTGTACTGATCCACTAAATCGATCATGATCTGCGGAGTATCCGATCTCGGCGCTTTCACCTCATCAGGAACTTTATACCGGACTTCGGTTTCCTGACTCCATTCTTTTTCCTTAGCACGATACTTGCTTTTATTCTCTGGATCCAACGAAAATAACGCTAATCTGTGGAATTTCTTCTCTTGTCTCTCTGCATATTGCTGTCGGGCTTCCTTTCTGTTCTGTTCATCAATATCCTCTATGTCTTTTTTACTGTATTCATTGTCCAGATCCTCCAGTTCCGGAAAATAGGTCGTATGGCTATCCTTACACCGTGGATGATAAAGCCCCGCTGCTATTGCCGAGCTCATCAGGGGATATGGTCCGTCCTTTGCGCTTCCACCGCTCCATACATCATCGATCAGTATCTTACCAACAAACGGTAAACACTTGGGGCAGGGATTTCCACGCTTATTCATGATCACCGTGGATATCCCCCATTCCTGCCTTTTCTGCCCTTCCCCCTGCAGGTATGCACGCTTACTGGCTGTCCGTATTGCCATGTCCGCATAGTCTGCCAGTGTGTGCCTGGATCCATTGGCATATTCCACGCAGTTGAGGCCGGCGGCAATAAAGTCCTTTGTAGCCATGTCCACCGCCTTCTCATAGGTCCCGGCTCCGCTGTTTGCATATACCTGTGCATTGAAGATAACCTTGCGGTACTGGTCATTAGCCATACGTAAAACAGCGGTCTCAGCCTTTTCCATGTCTGATGTGGTCGCCCGGATCAGCGCCTCCAGCTTCCTCTGGTTCAACCGGAAGAATGCCGCCGATGCTCCCGGACTTACTCTTCTTGCCGGGAAACCTTTTTTTATAGCCTCCAGTATGGCTATCTCCTGATCCATATCTCCTTCATCCCTAGCAGTACTTATCAGTGCTTCGATTCGATTATTGATATCCTTGAATTTCGCACCGAACCGCTCCTGATTCTCTTTTCTGTACTTTTCCAGTGCCCGGAGCTGCTCTGTCTGCCACATGGACCATTGCTTGTCCTCATCGATTTCCTCAATCTTATGTCTTCGCATGTTCCGGATCATGGAAGCAATGAGTTCATTCTCAACAGCTTCGAATGCTGCTCCAATGTCATATTCTGAATTTATCTTAGGCATCTAATCACCTGCCGTTTGCATATACCTTGAATCCCTGGCTTCTGAACTGTCTGGTCAATGTCTTGATCTGCGTGACGCTGGTACAATGATCACAGCGAAGTTCCGCATAATTACCTTTTTCCACTGCATAGATTCCTTTCGGAACCTGCTCACTGGCCACCTTCAGAAGCCCCTGGTACTCCTCCCGGTTCATCCGGTATGTTTTTTTTGCTACTTTTACTTCCATCACTACCTCCAGTAAATCCGTTTATCCTGAATTCTCCTGCATCCGTTCTGATCTCCGGCTCCGGAATGCTCTGAATCCCCTGCTCTGCCTTGAGCCTTGCGATTTCTTCTCGTTTGCAATCATCGTCCAGACTGTCACCGTATAGTTCCTCCACACAGCGCTCAATGCTCATGATTCCGCTCTGCTTTGCCTTACCAACTGTTTCCACCTGAGATTCAAATGAAGGATTGGCATATTCTCCAAATGGGAGATTTACCTCTACACTTTCCACTGCCTCATTCTTCATCAGGTGATATGCGTTGATACACATGGATACTACCTGTGGCAATACTGTCTGAAGAGTTTCCACGATAATGTTTCTTGTGTACAGCGTTGTTTTTTCCTTTTCACGCTGCGCTTCTGCATTATCCAGTTTTTTTACATCAATCCCCAGTGTAGAAGGACTGATGATCCCCTGCAGGCAAAGGTCCAGTGCCGTACAGTAGGAAGCCTGATAGCTGTCATGAGGAATGCTCGGCTGGTCTGTACTGATTACGTTTTTCTGCCCTTCGCGCTGGTCTCCTTCTGCTGCAAAATATCTGTTATCGAACGGATTCGGTGTTATCGCAGCTCCTGTTTCCGGATCCCTCGGAACCAGACAGTCCGGAATATATGTTTTGGCTCTTCCTGCTCTCAGCGCATCCATCCACTGGCTCCATACTTCATCCAGCGCATCATAGCTGTCCACCTTTCCGTCAAAGATACTTCCGCCACGTCCTTCATATTTTGCCGACTTATAGAACATCATAGGCACCGCCAGCATAACGCTTTTATCGAAGGTCACATCTTCCAGTGAATTGGTTATCTGTAGTGTAGTCAGCGGAACCTGTCTGTTATCCAGATACAGTTCGTTCTTTACATACCCATATCCATATACCTCATTGAGCACATATGTCTTTCCTCCTCCGCTGTATGGTGTCTTAAATATCACTTCCCGGACCTTGTCCTTTTTCCGTATGATTTCGACACGATCCCCGGCATACCATTCTAAAATCGGATACTCACTGACTTCTGTATCAATGGACACTTTAAAAGCCCCGTCTCCGATATACAGTGCTTCTTTGATTGCATCCTCTACCTTATCGGCAAAGTTATTATTCTCAGGCTTTGCAATGTCTTTCCATATCTGTTTCTGCATTTCGTTCTCTGAGGAAAATTCAAATTCCCCCATATCTGGAAGGACTACTGCTGCCAGAGTTCTCACCGTAAGCGCCGGAACACCTGTGTGGATCTTGCGCATTTCCATCCCCGGTGTACTCTTGCTGGACCAGAATTTATATTTATCTGCATATTCTGCATTCTGCTCATAGAACTGCTCCAGTTCGTTGCTGTCACCACGATACCAGATGCGGTTTCGGATCGCATTCCCCTCGAAGTCCATCATCTCATTGATATTGAACACATAAGGATTCGCCGGAGAAACATTCAGCCAGCTCCGTATACCTCTTTTGATATTCTCATTTATCTTTTCCATCAGGTTCACCTCTGTTTATCCTCCTCGAATCCAATCATATTCCGGTATGGAATCCATCCGTACTGGTTTGCATTGATCGTATGGTCGTTCTTATCCTCCGGTACCGGGACATCCTCTTCCTCGTCCCATGAATAGCGTTCCAATTCCGAGATATGGTTTGTACAATCCTCAACTACCAGATAGCAGTCCTGCTGGATCCATCCCAGTTGTAAATTGATACGGTCCAGTATTGTTACCTTCTTGTAGGACTCAATGAAATTATAAAGGCACCCATGCAGGCGCTTATACTTCCGAAGTTCTGTTATTGTCGCCGCATCTGCGCAGTCAACAAAGGATTCTTTTGCAAATCCCCATTCCGATCTGCATCTATCCAGAAAAGCTATAAACTTTACCGTTGTGTCAGATGGTGCCAACGGCACACTGAGATCAGCATTGCTATACACCATTTCAGCCAGTGTGATCAGCTTGCGGTCATCCGTAATGCCCTGGAAGATCATTGCAATGGTATCCGGAGATTTTGAGGAATATGATGTATCCAGTCCGGCCGTAAACTTCCTGAAACGGATCTTCCCATCTGCAATCTGTTTCTTCACCCATGCAGCAGTAACAACATGTTTCTTTCTGACAAAGTTGGAGAATACCAACCCTGTCGCTTTTCCGCGGAGACCCTGGATCTTATTTTTCCAGATCTTTGTTCCCTTCGGTGTGTTTTGCAGGATCATCTGCAGTTTATCCGGTGGAAGGCCTGCATTGTCTTTAAAAGAAAAGAACCAATGGATCCATCCGTCCTTTGGCTCTTCTTTCAGTTCCTCTATGATTTCCTGTGGTGTCTCATCCTTCCATTCCGGAAGAGGACGTGCACAGTTGATATATTCTTTGTACACCGGCAGTCCCGGATCGTCTGGGTTTAGTGTTGCCATCAGATAATCACATCGCATGGATGCTTCTCTGACAAAATCTATGTCTGCGGTATTTACTTCATCTATGTACAGACAGCCATATTGTCCTCCCAGAGCTTTCTTCCACTTTTTCTTGTTACCGTATCCCAGCACATAAATGACTTTATCTCCCCTGCCAGTATGCAGGATCAAGTGCGGGATTTTATCGTCTTTCGTACCACTGCCGTTATACTCCACCAGGATTCCGAAATCATCCAATATACCAAGATCCTTGTTGATGATATTCTTCTCAGCAGTTCCGGTGTCATCCGCAGCAATGATGTGAAGCTTCTTTGGGCTTTCTGCCACCTTAAGCATAAACTTGAAGATTCCTACCGTCGTCTTACCTGCTGCCGTGGTTCCTTCCAGAAATTCCACCGGAGCATCACATTTCAGGAATGCTTTGTATTTCTCTGACAACAGGAGCTTACTTGCGCTCATTACCCATCACCACGCATCTGTCTGATCAGGTCATCCAGTTTACTCTGTTCGGACTTGAGTTCTCCGGAGATCTGGACATCCTGTTTATCTCTCCATTTATCCGGTTTTCGGTTCTTCAACCAGAATATCTGGGCTGTGGTATCCGGCTCTACTTCTTTTACTTTTCGTTCCACAAGCATTTCTTTTGTTTTTGGAAACTTCTCTCTTACAAGCATCAGCTCATCATCTGTTGCCTCCGGATGCTCCAGTTTGTAGCGATTCATATATTCAAATAGCTTTTGACTATATTCTTCCTGCTCCATCGGAACGCTTACATATTTGTCTTCTGTATACCGATATCCCAGTGCCCTTTTCAAGAGCGCATTTTCTACTTGCAGGTCCACAACTTCCTTTCCCCTTTTTAGGGTGTCCGAAATGTCCGGATACAATTTTTTCCATTCATTTAATGTAGACCTGGAGATTCCCATATTACCAGCAATCTGCTCTTCTGTTAGTCCATCCCTTGTCCATCCTTCCAGCTTTAGTAAGCCTTCCGGTGTCAGCCAATATTTATATTTGCCTTTTGCCATCCGCTCACCATCTCTCTATAGTTGCACCGGTGCAACTCCACGAAAAAAGGCAACGCAGCTATCTGCATTGCCCTGTCACTAATTTATCACGATACTATATTATCACATTTGACATGCGAAATCATGCCATCTTTTACTTTAACTCTCCAATGTACCTACCAATCTGTTCAATTGTCTTGAACACGATCCGTTTCATCTGTCGCTCACTGTATGATGCCCCACCAATCTTAAGGTACGGGATCGGCGCTCTGAGGCCCTTGCTCCAGTATCTGATCCGGATTACTCTCTGTTCCTCCTGTTTGAGAGAATTATAGGCAAATTCCACCGCCTCTATCTCTTTTTTGATCCTATCATGATACACCGAGGTCATCTTCAGGGCCTTTGCTTCTGTGACAGATTGTGCCTTGTCCATTTCCCTGACGGGGTCCAACGGACGACTGCTGCCTCCCGCCGGTGATGCCATAATGTCCGATATGTACTCCTCATACTCTTTCTTTCGCTGGGGATACCGTAATAATATAGTTTCGATAATCCTCCAGCTTGCTCTGTTAATTCTCTGCATCGATGCTTTCTCCTTTCTGTTGCACCGGTGCAACTTCCGGTGCTGTTACTATGCTACTCTGTTATACTTGTGCTGCATTTCCTCTATATCATCAATTAGATAATACTGTACTGTCATATCAGGCTTTGCATGGCCTAGTAATTTACTCACCAACAGAACATCTCCTGTCTTACGATAAAGGACGGATGCAAAGGTCTTACGGTACACATGCACGGTGGCTGTTATCCTGGTTACTCCTCCACGCAGAGCCATTTCTTTAGCCAGCTTTTCGATTCCGTAGGTGTGCATCCGGTTATACGGTGCTCTGTCTGCCAAAAATAACGGATCCGTCCCAGGCCTGTCCCCAATATAATTCCTCAGCGCCATCACAGCTACCGGAGTGAGCATTCCTGTGCGATATGTGTCCGTTTTTTCTGCGTAAATTGATACCTGCTTATTTGTCAGATCAATATCTGACACGTTGAGGTAAGAGATTTCACCTACACGCATGCCGGTACAGATCATCAATTCAAACAAAGCCTTTTCCTTGGGTGTCTGCAATGCATAACGGATAGTTTCCACTTCCTCATCCGTCAGGCGAACCTTTTTCTTTTTCACCTGCTTAACACGATCAACGCCATCAATGATATTATTCTTGATGTGCTGTTTGCGGAATGCCCAGCCGAAGAACGTGCAGAGATACCGGTATATGGTGGACTTATAATTTTGGCTGATATGATCCCGGTAACTCCTGATAGCAAGGTAATCTGTGATATCCTGTGCTGTCACATATTTATAATTTCTTCCAACAAAATCAAAAAACGTTTTAATGACTCCGATGTAGCTCTTGATCGTGCCTGCATGGAGTCCTGCTGCCACCATGTCCACGCAGTACCTCTGCATTAACCACTCATTGTCATGCTCAATAGTCATAGGCAGCTGTTTGATCTCTGCCAGCTCAAAGTCCTGCAATTTTACGTAAAGCGTAATCTTCATGCGGTCGATCTGCTCTCGTGTCATGGTATCTCGTAATTCATAGGCAATATCATTGATCAGGTCATTTTTGGTCATACTCGCACCTCTTTCGCATTGCCTAAGGTATCACATTATGGTATGATGTCCTTAAGCAGTTGAGCGGTAGATGATATCTTTGGTTGGATGGTCTACCGCTGTTTTATTGGTTACGATTGCAGGCTCCTCTGCAGTTGGCTCTAAAATTGTGTATGATACTTATTACTCTTTTTCTATCACTCCTTCACTAACTATCCCATCGGCCGTCAATTCTCTGCCGCACAGCGGGCAGATTTTTATTTTTATTGCTCCCATCGGCTCGTTTTCACTATTTGCAAAGAGCATATAATTTTCTGCTCCCAGCCTAATAGTTCCATGTTTGCCGCTTACATTTGCATACTTCTCGCAAAAATCACACATTTCCGCTCTCCTTCACTAACTTTCAGTTTAACCGATTTGCAATTTTTCTTATGCTCTCGAGAACATGATCACATTCATACCATACAATCCAACTACAGTCTCCATCTTTTTCTGCATTCATAACCTGTGTAATAAGAGACATACTTGTTTCAGATAACCTCTCAGCAATGCTATCCCATTTCGCTGATTGAATCCATTTTGCAAATCTCGGTTGATAATACTTCACTTCTCCGTTATCTATACTCATGCCCTTCCTTCACTAAATCCTAAGTTAGCCTATCTATTTTCTTTGCTATTGTCCTTATATTATCGAGTACATGATCGCAACATTTCCAGATAAGCCAACTGCAATCTCCATCTTTTTCAGCATTCATTACTTGTGTTATTATAGATATATTTTCATCTGATAATCTCTCGGCAATTGAATCCCATTTAGTAGAGTCAATCCACCTTTTAAATCTTGGCTGATAATATCTTACTTCTTCATTTTTTACTTTCATGTGTTCTCCTAAGTTAAGCTAATATGTAAATTTCCTGTTTGATATCATTACTTTCAATATCTGATACTGTTTCTTCGAAAAAATAGCATCTTCTCCATTCATATCTTCTTTAAGTAACAGTTTTTCCAAATTTAATATCATATCCTGCCGGTAATTCCATAAGTAATACTATTAATTCATAATTTTTCATCTTCATATCCTCCAATTCTAAGTTATTTTTCATTCTCCTCAGCATTGCTGATACTAATCTTTTGCATTGCCGGTAGTGCCAGTGCCACTAAACACCACGCTGATCCGGTATATTTGATAGCAAATATCACCGCTGTTGCCGTAGATATCCAGGCTGCTGCATAAGCAAACCACACATTTTTATTTTTCATAGCATCCTCCTTTACCATCCGATGATACAGTATCCTGGCATCAATCCATACTCTGGTACATCCCGGAGCACGTACCGGATCCTGCGCACCTCTGTCCGGCCAGTATATTCTCCACCTGCGCACTCCATTAAGATCAGGACATCTTCCGGCTGTACATCATCTTCATCTTTTCGCAATTCAAAGTTCTTCTTTTCCTCCCGGACTGCCCGGAAGTACTTGGGCAGAATTTTCTTTTCGACCGTCTTCATTTCTGTTCTCCCTGCCATTCCAGTCCCATCGTTGTGAGTTCGCCGTAGGAAAAACACCTCGTAAAGCCTGTCTTGCAGTCGCGGGTCTGAATCATATGTGGGTAAATCGCGGTTACTTCGTATTCTCTTGTCTCGCTTATGACCTGATGCCGACCACGTCCGCGGATTTCCAGTGGCTCCTCAATTACCTTACGTACTGTTTTGATTATGTCACCTATATGTATATTGCGGATGCGCGGCACTGGATCCGGCAGGATATCACCGGTACACTCTTTGTACTCCTGCATTGTTGTCTCCTTTCCGGACGGCTGCTGCCTCTTGGTCTCAGCGGCCGCCCCGTGGCTATGTTTACAGTGATTGTGAGTACACTCCAAAAGGTCTATTCTTCTATTACACCGTCCAGATTCTTCCGGACAGATTTGTAATATGCATTTAATGCTGTAGTCAGGATATATGACTGGCTCTTTCCCATTTTTTCTGCACTATATTCCAATCTGCGTTTTTCCTCCGGTGTCAGCCGGAGTGAGATAACTTCTGTCTTTGCTTTCATATATCCTCCGATTTTTGTATATACAAATTTGTATATACATTATTTCCATTTGCTGTAGGTCAGCGCCTCCTCGCTCCAGTCCGGGTAGTGGTCCTGCAAATACGCTCTGAAGAGCTGCAGCATCTCCTCCCGCCGGCCCTTATTGCCGTTGTCAAGCATCTCATGGTGGCTTTGGCATCCCAATGCACCGTTCTGAGGGATTCCAAGTCCTCCACGGGATCTCGGGATATAATGCATGATGCTTAACAGCTGCTGTCCGTACCAGGTGACGTCCTCCATGTGATATCCCATACGGCAAAAGATGCACTGGTACAGATCCCGCTCCTTGATGATTTGCCGGGAGGCGGCATTAAACTCCCTCGCCCGTGCCTGTTTCGACATCTTCGGCATCCTGTCCGCCCCCTTTGCTGAGTTCTTCCAGACGGTCCAGATAACCAGCGATATCGGACAGCTGCTGTCTGGCGGCGCTGATCAGATCCATCTCGACATATCGCACCAGGTTCTCCACGCTGCCACGGATGGACTGACGATAAGCTGCACACTGGTCTCCCTCATCCGGGCAATATTGCGGAAAGTCCTTTTCGATGTTGGTCTGGCCCGGTACCTGTTCTTCCGATCCCATGGTGTCGGTATTCTGATTATCCTCGTCAGTTTTCCGGGAAGACGAGTCATTTACCTGTGTTTCCGGCTCTTCCGGTGCCGGATCCGGTGCGGCTCCCTGGATGGTCATCTGCTCCGGCTTCTTGTCCGGCTCCTTCGGCTTTTTCTTCGGTTCTGTGTTTGCTTTGGTCACACGGGATTCCTTACGCTTTTCCGGTTTCTTTTCTTTCGGAGTTTCATCCGGTTGCACCGGTGCAATTTCCGGTTCTTCCGGAGTTAGGTCCTCGCCATAGAGTTTCTTGTACCGTTCCTCAGGACTGCTGCCTCCAAGAAACAGGGAATCTACCTCAAGGCAGATTTTTTGTGGTGCATATTCATGGCGCTCCAACGTCTTCAGGTTGATTACCGTGGCGCCGTCAGAATTTATAATGATCTGTGTCCTGCGCTCTCCCGGGATCCGGACTGTGTACACCGCATCCCCCTGCGGTATCAGTGCATCCATGATAGCAGTACTGCGGGGATAATTGCTTTTATTGCATATTTCCCACAGCTTCCGGAAGAGATCTTCCTGCTCCTTCCCCAACTGCCAGAGGTTACGCTGTAACGGTGATCCCTCCGGCGGAAGCATGGGCTTATCCGTTACGGCTGCTGCCTCTGCCTTCTCAATCTCCACCTCGATGTCAGATACCTGGCTCTCCGCATCTACCTCATCCTTGATGGCTTGAATCTCTGTTTTTGACAGTGTAGGCGGTAATGCCTCGTTAATCTCATTCGGGATCTGCAACATCAGTGTCAGCTTTGCATATCCAAATCCCTGGTAATTCTGCATGAGGTGATCCGAGTACCCGTTTTCCGAAAATCTGTCGTTAATGCTGATAAAGCGGCTCACCTGCGTCTTATCTATGCCATATTCCGCTTTGGCAAAGTCCGTCACTGTTGCATATCCGCTCTCTGCCAGGATATTTGTATCTCTGGCCACCTTGAGCAGATAACCGATCTGCACAAAGTCCTCCGCCGTCCGGGTGAGGACTGCATCCAGCTCCTGTTTATATTCCTGATATGTTTTTTGATAAATGATATGTTCCATTACCTGTCTCCTTTTAATAGACTTTTGGTGCTCTCTGAATAAATCTCTCCTCGTATCAGACTCAACATGATATCTTCCCCGAATTCTTCCACCTTGGCCTCTCCGCCGTGTACTTCCAGTACGTCATCTATGGGTACTGCGATTGCAGGCATTCCTGCACATGTCCGGAGCATTATTTTGCTTTCGTCAATCTCATCTACTCTTGCATGTGCCCATTTTATATCTCCGTCTGCCCGGAATCGGAACAGATACACCCCGCGCTCCTTCACTGTTATCCCATTGATTTCACATTGCCTTTTCTCTGTGTCTGCAACAAAATACATTCAGATTACCTCCATCAGATCTTCCGCTAGTCCTTTCAGGACTACAGTATTATTTTTTGCCTTCAGTTCTTCTATGTTTTTTTGGCGCAGGATTTCGCTCTGTGCCGCATACTCATGATCCTGCTTGCTCATACGCTTGCGGATTACTTTCTGCCACTCACGGAGGAACGGCTTGATCTCCTCTATGCCCGGTTCTTCGTCATAGGCTCCCCGGTGCTGGCGGATTGTACCGCCCGGCTCCACCTCGATCGTGTAAAAAGGCTTGTCCGGAGACTCCTGCTGCCTCAAGAAGCAGATATAGGTCTCTCTGCTGACAATCCGGTCAAAATACCTCTCTGTATTGCCTACACAGTGATGCAGTGCCATGCCCTCTGCCGTAATCTCCATAAAGTCCCTGGGAACCACAATGCAATAGGTGTCATTCTGATACTCAAACTTCTCGCTGATCTCGGAGAGGATATCCTCATATCCCGGATACTTGTCCCTCATTTCCTGTGCCTGTCTTGCCGCTTCTCTTGCATTCCGTTTCCGCTGGATCTCTTCCCTGCGCAATTCCATCTCGGCATTGACTTCATCATGTCGGCGCTTCAATTCTCTTGGACGGTGCACCAGAGCATCATCCATGTGTTTTCCCAGTTCTTTTGCTATACTGAGATAATCCTCGTACTGATTCCAGACTCCCGCTATCGTTCTGCTTGGATAGCTTTCTTTTTTCTGCCGGTTGATGTAATTCATTAATTGTTCCGGTGTCAGGTATTGCTTTGCTTCCGACCGCAGATAATTATCCGGGTCGATCTTATTTTTTTCTGCCCAGGATATGTACTGCTCTGACAGCTTCTTTTTGTTGAGGTCGGACCACTGCAGCCAGCGCAGCATACACATTCCGCCGTCTGCCTGTCTGAGGCGGTTGATCAGCTGTTTATCCTCTATCTGCAGGATTTCTTCTACGCTTTCCCCAGATACATCAATCGTGCTCCCGGAATATCCACCCCAGTAGGTGATGCACTGTGACAGTTCATCCAGCAGGCGGTAAAAGCGTCCCTTTGCCATATATTCCGCAATACCGGTAAACTCCCGATTACTTTCCCCCATGAGACCGTTATAGTGCGCTTTTATTCCCATCTGGGCAAGCATCGGAAATACATCTGTCCATACCTGATATGCCGTCCCATGCAATCCGGCCTGAATACCTTCTGTGTCCGGATACAGATAGGCACTGTGCCATCTTCGGCTGCTGTTATTTCCCGTGCTCCATCCAGGCCAGTAATCACTCCCATAGTAATAGACTTTCATGATATTCTTTGCTGTGTTCCGCAGCATCATCAGCCGGATATGCTCCTCCAGCTCCGTGGTTCTCGTTCCGTATCTGTCCCACTCCACTTTTACCTTAAAGTGCCGCTCCACTCCCTGTTTATCATCCACGTTATGGATCATGGTAAGCCAGTCTGTTGCAACGATTAATAAATCCGCTCTCTTATCCACGGTCAGTGTATGTCCACACAGCGGGCAGGTGATCTGCTTCCTGTGCTTTACCGGGATGCCTGCTGCCTCTTCCGGAAAATTCCCACCACAGGCCGTACAATGACAGGTCTTTTTCTGCTTGTCATAAAAGGCATACTGGAGATCCCCTACCATCTGCTCTGTGATCCAGTCATATACTTTCTTCCCCGGACGCGGACATTTGCTCATCAGTCTGCGGATGCGCTCTTCTTTGCTGTTTCTGGCCTGTTCCCGCTTTTCTGCATTATAGTCCGTCTCCATCCGCTCTATGCGCTGCAGTACATCTTTTACCCAGTCCTTCTTCTCTCTGGTAAGACTATCCAGTTTCCGAATCTGCTCCGGTGTCAGCCATTCTTTCTCTTTCAGCCGGTAATCCCACTGACTTCTTTCGTAGTTATCTGTACAGCTGTTGATATTTGTTGCCTGCTTTATGCCGGTATCCGGATAATAGGTGCCGTACTCCCATGTTTTCAGGTTGATCGCATGACGGCAGGTATTGTTTCCGCCCCTCCACACATCCAGGATCAGGTAATTCTCCGTTGTCTGGAATGTGATCTGCTTAGTTCTTTTTGCATCTGCCGGTATCATCGGCGCCCTGAGTATTTCTGTCCACTTCATGACTGCTGCCTCCTCTCTGCTTCTGCCAGGTCCTCTAGCGTGTACCACACGCCCGGCAGGATATAGACTCCATCCACATCAAAAATCTTGGCCGCCGTGATCTTTCCTTTTTCTTCCCGGATCAGCCCCAGGTGTGCTCCGTCACAGCCGCTTACTTTGGGATGGATTCCCCTGGCAATGGCGATCCCGTCGGGGATTCTGATCTCTGCTGTGTTCTCCTTTACCTGCACCATAAGGTTAGACGCTTCCCAATTATCCCGGCGAGGATGATGTATCATGTAAAGCATGGCTTCTTTGGCGATATCACGGTTGGTCAGTTCTTTCAACAATGTCAGCCTCGTGCATGCAATGCGTGTATTACTACCGTCTTCCGCTATGTCTCCTTCTGCCTTTGCCTTAAAATACCGGTGATCCCTACCCAGTCCATAGTATCTCGCACAGTCCAGTACATACTCGCAGGCATGGAGACCGGTATCACCGCACTTTGATTTTTCCGCCGTAGCCGGTACTCCTAACTGATACTGGAATATTCCGTGCCCCATCGTGCAGGTCATATCATTGTTCGTTGCTTTGTATACAATCATTTCTTCTCTCCCATGTAATAATCCAAGATGATCTTTTTCAGATCATCCCGGCCGCACATCCCGATCTGCCCGGCGCTCTCCGGCAGTCCTGCTGCCTTCGTAATTCTCCGGTCAACCGTTACTCGGTTTTTCGATGCCAGCTTCAGTCCGGCGGCCAGCACGTCCAGTAACTGCTTGCCCGGGGCAAATACAGCATTTGCCAACGCAGCACCGTCCTCCGGATGATCCATCGGATAGTCTGTCAGCATCTGTACGATAAAGTCCTTCCAGTCCTTCATTTGACTTTCAAGGTGCAGGTCCTGTTCCTCCATGTTCAGCTTGCCGATGGCCGCCATCGTGGCATTACAGAGAAAGTCTTCCGGGTCCTCGCTCTCCATGTACTCCTCGGCATCTTCTTTCTCCAGTCCGTTCTCAACAGCTATCCCGATCAGCGCTTCCAGGTCTCCCTCTTCCTTCTGGGCGGCTGCTGCCCTGTTCAGCTCCTCTACGGTATTAAATATTCCAAATTTCTTTTCCATCTGTTCTCCTTTCCCGGTATTGCACCGGTGCAACTTGTAAATTTTCTTTACCAGTTCATTTGTTATATTTTCACCATCCCGGCGGCTTCACCGAAATGGTCTCTAACACCTGTCATGTACTGGTGTTACCTCTTCGAACTCTACTTTTGCAAAAATGTTATATTCTGCGTTTATTTTGGACATATTGTAGGCGAATGCATCGGAGTACTCATGCTGTCCGGCCACAGCAGCGATGTCATGACGCATTTTCCGGGATTTCTCCAGTATCTGCTTCCAGAGGTCCGCATCCTTGATCTCATTCCCTCTGCTGTTCTTCCAGTCATTCCGTTCCCATGTCTCCACCCATCTCTGATTGATCACGGATGCGACGTAAGTATTCTCCGTGTGGATAAGGATCGTTCTCTTGCCCTGCATACGCTCCAGTGCCCGACAAATACTCCACAGCACCAGCCGGTTGGCTGTTCCGTCCGCCTTCCCTATCTCCGCCGGTTTCTCATAGTACTGCTTTTCTCCCATTTTCATCCGGAGAGTATACATTACCTTCCCGGTCCTCTTTGCGGATCCATGAAGAGTAGTACTCACATACATTTCTATAGTTTCCAAAATCAACACCTCCTTACCCTGTTCGGCGGTTTCTTCCGCTCCTGTGTTTTTAATCTGATCAGTGTGTAACTCCGATACAAAAACCCTGTGACCGGATTGATGCCCTCATGGATCCGGGCTATGTAATATCCCTTGGGCGGCTTGACCTCCGGTTTCCAGCGGACCAGCTTGTCCTCTTTTGGCTCCGGGAGCGGCATATTACGGCTGGTATTGTAGGAGGACTCCGCAATTCTGGGTTTGCCCGGTGTGCCGTCTTGCCGGGGCTCCGCCGTGTGCTCGTCCTTTGTCAGGTAGTTTGCCAGTAACTCCATGTCATCCCCGTTAAATTTGCTGTTCCGGATCTCCGCCACGTAGGTACCTCCCTTGGTCCATGCCTTGGTTACAATGGCAGCCGCATCACCCTCCGGTGTCTGCTTGATCACAAGATGGATGTGCCAGGCTCCCTTGGTACCGCGTTCGATATTGCGGATCCAGTATAGTGGGGCACCCCTCAACCGATAGATCTTTCTGACCTTTGCCATCGCCGTCTGAAAGTCCTTCAGCGCTCCTGCCATATCTGGCGGACGGTTCCCTACCTCATAGGTCCATGTGATAAACAGATCTCCCTGGTCAAAATAATGTATCAGTCTCCACCGGCACAGCCTCGCCTTATTCCTCCGGTTGATCAGCCGCACCTGTTCCTTGGTTGGCTTCTCCTTCTTCTGTCTGATCTTTCCCTTTCCTCCGTAGTTCCCATCATGGTACTCTTCTACATCCAGGACATCCCCATGCTTCAGTCTCATTTTCTTTCTCTTAACCATGTCTCTGTATCCTAACTTTAATATCTTTATCAAGTGCGCAGGGGCTATCGAAAGCCCCATTTTTCTTGACTTTTTTAGTCCACAGAGTTACAATAACCTTGTCTATATACGTAGCTCTGTGAGCTGGCCGGCATCGCCAAATGCCGGCTTTTTTATTGCTCTGCGTAGACAGGCTCTACTATGTAATTATCCGGTGACCAGTAGTACCGCTTTTTGCCTGTCAGCAGGTACTCCACGCCCTGGATCTCCCTGTCGTAGTACTCCACTGTGCGTTTAAAATCTGCCCTCTCACGCTGCAGGCGGTCCAGTATGACCCGGATGGCATCATCGGTGATTGTGATGTACCGGATACCCTTCATCATGACCAGATGTGCGTCCTGATACTTTCGGAGAACATACGGAAAAACCTCCTGCGCCTCGTGGTCAACCAGCATCATCAACGGCTCTGTTGGGGTCTGTTCCAACCTCTCCATAATCTCCTGCACTCTCTCGTCTTTCACGCATCCCACCTCCTCTCAGTTTCGCTATCCTCAGCTCCATAATTCGTGCCCTCCGGCGCTTTTCTTGCCATTTTTCTGCCTGTTCCTCGCAAAAAAGGCAAAAAATAAAAAGCATAGCCGCCAAACCCATGATCATGGCGATCTGCTCTCCTACTTCTGTTGTCTTAAATACCGGCTCCAAGAGCAAAGCTCCGAGAAACGATATCACAATATCTTTATACATACCTTTGCCTCCTCGTCCCCTATAGTTACCTGCATTCGTGTCACTTTCAGTATCTTAATCAGTGTCTCTACTGTGATAGCTGTCTCACCTTTCTCCCAGCGACTGACCGTGTCGCGTGAATATCCGATCTGCTCAGCAAGCATTTCCTGTGTCAGATCCCGTACTTCTCTTGCATCCCTGATAAATTGTCCGAGTTTTTCTCTGCTCATATACCCACCTCCACTATCTGGCATCTCATATCATTAATTTCGCAGATTTTTCTCTCATACATGTCCTGCAAAGTCTCAAAATATAATAACAGTGTCTTTTCCTGCATCTTGTTTACCGTAATAAACTGCACTCCATCAAATTCGTAATACTTTGCTTCCGAGATCATCTTTTTGACACGCTCATACGTCTGCTCAGCAAGCGGACGATTACAGGCTGTCCAGTATGTTCCCATATTTTTATTCCACATAACCTCTTCCACGAAATGCTCTGGATCTGTATACGTACTCATGTTATTTGTCCTTCCCGATCACGCTCTCTGCGCAGTGCCCGCTTTAACACGGGCACCACTTGAAAAGAGGTTCCATCCCGCCATAGCAGTAGCGGTGTGTCCCAACGGAGGTGTGGTGCTGTCAGATGACACCACGCACAGAACGTGATCTATATGCTTGTCCATGCCCTCTACGTGGTGCCCAGGTGGGGAAACCTGGACACACACGCTAATTGTGTAAAAGGGGAGTGTGGTGTTGGGAATACACCACGTACAGGGCACGGATATTTGCAGTTATGCTGTTTCTTTTTCCTTCTTGACTGCATACCCCAGAGTCTTCAGGCTCTGTTCATTCAGCCGTAATGCAATCTCTGCCTTTTTCATGGGATCCATATCATCCAGTGACAATACCTGGTCCCCGATGTGGATTAAATTTACAATCCGCATATGTACCTCCTGACTGCTTTTTTACAGCTTATGGTGCCATGGTTGTCTAAGTTGCATTTTCTAGCTGGAAGATTGCCCACCGCAGCGCTGCTTTAGTGTCCTCGTCAATGTCATCACGCTCCAGCAGAGCATATAATCTGTCGATTTTCTCCATTCCTGTCATCTCCTTCTTACTGCACTTCGTTTCTCCGAAGTGGTTCGTTCGATAAATCGAAATGCCTACCATATTGAAACCGATTTCTCCTTTTCCTATACTGTACTTACAGGCTGTTGCAGCAGCCGAGTACAAAAGAAAGGAGATTGTGTTATGATTTTGAATGAATCAACAAAGTACACACTTGCCAAAACTTTTACCGAATTAGCTATCCAAAATGATTTGATTGTAAAATGCTCAGATGCATCTGACACAGCTAAGGAAGTAACTACCTTCTTCAATACCATTATGGATACTATCGATAAAGAAACCGGCAACAACCATTAATCCCACTGGGCTCTTGCAGACACCAGCTCTGCGAGAGCCTTCGTCTTTTCGGTGATCTCATTCTCCATGTCATTACCTTCATCGATACGCTTTTTGATGTGCTCAGCCAGTGCATCGATCAGCTCATCTACTTTGCTCATTGGTTATTCCTCCTTCCTAAAAAGTTCATTTGCAGCTCCCCGTTCTTGTGATAAAATAAGTTTGAAAGGTGGAGTTATAATGTATAAAAAAATAAATCCAATAAATATTGTCTCCAATGAGCCAGGATACAGGTTCGAATACCCTACTCCAGGAGTTTGCCCTATCTGCGATACAGGTACAGATGCACAAGTTCTGACATCGTTCTATATTCAGCGAGAAAGTCTCAACTGTTATGTCTTTATTTTGTTTTTTTGTCACAGTTGTGAGGCCTGTTTTATGGGAGTTTATCAATGCCCCTATCCATCTGCCGGAACCACTAATCGTTTATCACAAATACGTCTGGTTCCTGATGGAGAAGAAGTTTCCTATTTTTCTGATAGAATTTCCTCTCTTTCTCCTAAGTTTGTAGAAATATATAATCAGGCCGAAAAAGCAGAACAATGGGGTCTTTCAGAAATATGTGGCATGGGGTATCGCAAAGCTCTTGAATTCTTAGTCAAAGACTTTGCAATTCTTATGTCCCCAGAGTCCGAAGAAACAATTAAAACAAAACAACTCTCTCCATGTATCAATGACTATATTGATAACAAACGAATTAAGGCATTGGCAAAAGCTTCTGCCTGGATTGGTAATGATGAAACACATTACACCAGGAAACATGAGAGTTATACTACTGATGACCTAAAATCCTTTATCACAGCAATGGTAACTTTCATCGACTCAGAACTTGCCTTTATGGATGCGGAACAGTTCCTACGCAAATAGACTCCTTGACGACCTTCGCGTCATATTCAATGAGTGGCTTACAATGTTCTTTATCCATCTCTGCCAGAAAATTTCCTTCGAAATCCCAGTACTGAACAACTTCACGTACTGGGTCTTTTTCTGTCCCCAGACCTCTTTTAGATTTTGTTTCAATCACTTGTATTACTTTTGCACTTTGTGTCCCATCCGGTCTTATCACTCCTGCTGCCTCCTTCCCTATAAAATTTCTTGCATCCTCTATCCTCTTTTTCTATAATTGATAATGTTCAGTTAACAATTCATAAAATTCAAAGGAGTGATTCCACCATGAAATTAGATCTTGATTGTATGCGTTCTATTCTCCTTGAAGTTGAAAAACAACCATTTAATCATGAACTGCGAATCAAAGATTTAGAGAATCTATTAGAAAATTATTCGCACGATGAACTGGAATACACTTGCTTAAAGCTTCAAGAAGCAAACTTTATAAATGCAAAAACGGTTCACAATCCCTATTCGTCTTCTGTTATTTATGTTCTTGATCTCACATACGCTGGTCATCAATTTTTGGATGAAGTTCGTGCCGACAATATATGGGATAAAACAAAGAACATCTTTTCTAAAATTGGGGCTTCTTCCGTTTCAGCCGCAGCGCAGATTGCCAGCGCCATTTTAATGGAACTTATAAAAAAAGAACTGGGAGTTTAGATAAAATTTCTTTTATTATGCTGTCTGAGTTTCTCTTGATATCCTTTTCCTCAGGCATTGGATATCCCTTTTCCTTAAAATAGTGCGCCAATGTTTTGAACGACAGCCAGCTAAACACCCAGCCCACTGCACAAATCGCTGCTATTATTGCAAGAATCCATGTCATCTACTCTTCCTCCTTTGCTGCAATGCTAGCTTTTAGCTAGTTTATCAGGCAAAAAAATATCATCTATCGTACACTTATAAATTGTGCACAGCTTTGATAATTGTAATACATCTGGAGAAGTATAGTTACTCTCCCAATTCATAAGCGTATTCGGAGATATATTCATCATTGCCGCTACTTCTTTTTGATTCAAATTAGCATTCACTCGTAATGCTTTAAGTGAGACTTTCAAGTAAATATCACCGCCTTTCTGTTTTACATTATACTCGCTTTCAGCTAGCTGTCAATACCAAAAGTTAAATATTTTGTGTTTTGTATTGATTTTTCATCGCTTTTAGCTTATAATCATAGCAAATGGAGGTACAGTAAATGTCAGATGAAGAATACAAAAAAGTATTTTCCAAAAACCTTCTTCATTTTTTGGAAATAAACGGTAAAAACCAGGCAGATCTTTGTAAATACATAGGCGTTTCTTCTGCAACCGTATCTGATTGGTGTAACGGTAAGAAAATGCCTCGAATGGATAAAATTCAATCTATCTGCAACTGGCTTCATATAGAAAAATCCGATTTATTAGAAAGTCAATCTGCGGATTCTGCATCATATTATTTGAATGAAGATGCCAGAGATATGGCGCAGTTTCTCTTTGAAAATCCGGAATACAAGGTCCTCTTCGATGCTTCCCGTAAGGTGAAGCCGGAGGACATCCAGTTTGTAAAAGAGATGATCGACCGAATGAGCAACCAGAACGGATGACCAAGGCTCATACATATTCTGAGGAGGTGGCTGACATGGATATCCATTCAGTACTGGCAACGCTGCCATACAGCATCAAAGCCTATGTGGTGACAAATCCCGATATGAGCTTTACCATCGTCCTGAACGATGCTCTGTCCTTCGAGCAGAACCAGAAATCTTATCTGCATGAGTATGCACATATCATCAATGGGGACTACGACAGAAAATGCTCCGTGGATATGATCGAGATCGGAGCACACAAATAATGTTATCTACTTCGACCCATAGTTGTGTTGGAGCTGATATAGTTGCACCGGTGCAACTTTCCAAAAATAACAATTTACATAATATATTTTTTGTTTAGAATACTTGACAAGATTTTTGCATATGATATAATGTCACTAATTAGTGAATGACTGCTGTGCGGTCGCGAAAGAGTCTTGGAATTGTATTCCAAGGCTCTTTTTGCATACAAAGGAGGATTAATGATTCATGGGAGATAAAATCTACTATTCAACACCTGAAGATCAGTTGAAAAAGCTTATATCTCAAAATCTAACTATCTACGACCAAGATCATGCTCTTACCGGCTTGAGACTGTTTGGTTATTCCAATCTGATTAAAAGTTATAGAGACCCATATATCCTTAAATCCGATGATACAATCATGTACCGCGATGGTGTAAGCTTTGAGCAAATATCTTCTCTATATTTTTTTGATAAAGCTCTACGTAATACAGTAATGGCTTCTATGCAGGATTTAGAAGAGCATATTAAAGAGATTGCTGCCAATGTAATTGCTCAATCATTTGGGGTAGATCCTTCTTCTTATCTACAATATCGTAATTACCAAAACAAGAGAAAGCGAAAAGAGCGCTTCTCTCTTAACGGCATTCTTCATACAATGAATGAGGCTTTAACCACTGACAAAGAACCAATTCATCATTATATGGAAAAATATGGAATTGTACCACCATGGATATTATTCAAAAGTATTTATTTTTCCACAATAATCAACTATATCGATCAATTCAAAATGCCCCAAAAGAAATTGATGGTTTCTTATCTGTATAATTCTGAAAAATTAGGTCTTTCAGAAGAGGCATTATGCAAACTGATGATGGATACCTTGTTTATTTGTATGGACTATCGCAATATGTCTGCACATGGCGGACGCATATATAATTATACAAGCAGTAACATTTTACGTTCACACGAAATTTTCGGTGAGGACGAACCCGTCCCTATCCGTGGATTAAGTAAATTACTATTTGTCCTTAGTCTTTTTGAATATAAAAATCCTTATAGCCGCTTGAGTCGTACATTGGATGTTGAGTTAAATAGACATTGTAAAATTTTTCCTCAGGATATAACTTATCTCGGGCAAATTTTGAACGTTAATATTACACAAGAAGATCGCGTTTGGATATCGGAAAACAGCAATAAATTTCATAGCCTGCAACATTGCTCAGGGTTGGAAAATCCTAAGCGCATTAGTCTTAAAGATGCACAACAGGTTGGTTATATTCCTTGCAAACGTTGCTGCAACACTGATAAATTTAAAAACTAAAAAAATCAGCCCCAGCGTTGGCACGCCAGAGCTGATCCGATCTTACCGGGAAACCCGATAAAAATCATCCTGAACAAATGAATTTTATCATTTTCCCGGACAAATTGCAATGCGAACATATGTCCGGGCATTTTTATGCCCATTTTTCCGTACATTTACTTAGGAGGAATGTGCAATGTCTAAGAAAGTGATGCGTAAGTCTACGGAGTCCACGGACCGGATCCGCACCGGTGCTGCCTATATCCGTGTCAGCACTGATGATCAGCTGGAATATTCCCCGGAATCCCAGCTTGAGGAGATCAAAAAGTACTGCCTGCAGCATAACATCCTGCTGCCGTCTGAGTATATCTTTGTCGAAGAGGACGGACGCTCCGGCCGCAAGTCCAGTAACCGGTATGCTTTCCAGAATATGATTGCTACAGCGAAGACAAAACCCAAGCCCTTCGATGTTGTAGTCCTGTGGAAATTCAGTCGTTTCGCCCGTAATCAGGACGAGAGCACCTTTTACAAGTCCATGCTCCGGAAAAAGCTCGGAATCGATGTGGTATCCGTCAGTGAGCCTCTGATCGACGGCATGTATGGCCGCCTCATTGAAATGATCATTGAGTGGCAGGATGAGTTCTACTCCGTGAACCTCTCCGGGGAAGTCCGCCGTTCCATGCTCTCCCGCGCCCGCAAGGGTCTCTATAATGGTAAGATGCCACTGGGATACACCAAAGCCCCGAATGAAAATCCTGTCATCGAAGAGCAGGCGGCTGCCATTGTCCGGAAGATCTTTGATATGTACGCCTCCGGCAGTGACATCAATTACATCACCAGAGATCTGAATGACCATGGATACAAGACAAAGACTGGCAAGCGTTTTGATCAGGAAGGTGTGATCTACATACTGGAGAATCCATTTTACATCGGCAAAGTACGTTATAACATGCGGGAATCCAGTGCCACCAGTACCCTGCGGGATCCCGAGGAATGGATCATCAGTGACAGCCACCATCCCCCGATTATCGATCAGAATACCTGGGACATCGTCCAAGAGCGCCGGGAGCGCAGCAAGAAGATCATGCAGCGCTATGAGCATCCAGTCTCCCACACGAAGCACTGGCTGTCCGGTCTTGTAAAATGTCCAGTCTGTGGCAAGTCCCTGTCACATAAAGAAGGTTATCCCCGGAAGTCCACTCACGGCGGATCTTATATCTCCGGCGAGGGCTTCCAGTGTCTAGGATACATGAAAGGGCTTCATACAGGCTCGCAATACATCTCGGCCAAGAAACTTACCGATGCCGTAATATCGTCGCTCCATGAGGTACTGGAGAGCGTCACGGACGTATCCTTTGAGCTTGTCCGCACCTATGAGCCGACTGTAGAGCTGGACAGGCAGCGTTACCAGCGTGAACTGGCTTCCCTGGATCGTAAGCTGGAACGCATCAAGGAAGCATATCTGAATGAAATTGATACTCTGGAAGATTACAAGCGGAACAAAGAGATGATCGAGAAGCGCCGTGCAGATTTGGAAGCTCTGCTCTCAGAGCTGACGACTGCTGCCTCCGGTCCTGAGAACTACAAGGAGCAGTTCTTAAGCCGTGTGCAGTCTGTCCTGGATATTATCGAAAGTGACGCACCGAATGACCTGAAAGCGGAAGCCCTCCGTGGCATTGTGCGTAAGATTGTGTTCTACAAGGATACAAATACCCTTGAATTCCACTATTACCTCATGGTAGAATAAAGCCTGTAACCCGCATAAATGCTGGATTTATAGAATAGTAGCCGTATTTCCGACCATCCCCCACCATGCCCCGCATCCAATACGATCAATGGCATAAAAAAGCTCCCGCATATCCTTTTGTTTCATGATATGCGGGAGCTTCCCCATTTAGATATTTATTTCAAAAGTGCTGCCGTCACTTCCTGAGGTATTACAAATTCCGGTGCTCCCATAGAGCCGGGAGCCACTTCATATTCATCAAATGCTATGACCAGTTCTCCCCTTTCATTGAAATAGAAATTCGTCTGTTCCGTGATCCCCTGGAAATTGAATTCCGGCATATCGTCATTATCCAGGAAATAGATCACGCCTTCGTCCGCCGCCATCTGCTCCTGCATCTGGGTCTTAATGTTCTCGCTGATCGCGGAAATATAGTCGCTCCCTTCCACAAACAGATCTTCCAGTGTCACCACATTTCCCGTCTGTTTATCAATCGTATAAAACTGATTATTCTCGTAGCCGCTGGCTTCCGTCTCCAACACGCTTAATTTTACGGTGTAATACCTCTCATTGTCCGTAACGACCTCCTGGGACACATGCAGACCATGGTATCCTTCCTCGGATAAGGTATCCTCGAACTGACGGATCAGTTCCTCTACCGTAGCCTCCATATCCTGGTTGACCGCTTCCACACCGTCTTCCGACAGATTTGCTACCGCAGCCTCCTGTCCGACACCTTCCACACTTCCGGCTGCTGTGCCCTTAGGAGTGGCTGCCACTTCTCCAACGGAAGCACCTTCTCCTGCGTCTTCTCCATAGTTGATCTGTGCAAGTTCTACTTCAGCATCATGGTTCTCGTCACTGTAATTGTACTGCCGCACTGTTACCAGCCTAAAAAAGCCACCCAGCAACGGAATATTTTCCATGGCATGGGCTATCTGTATATTGGTATTTGGCAGTGCGATCATCACGACTGCTGCAGCCGCCACTGCTGTCCATGCAGAACGCCTTCTGGCGTGCTCTACTCTTTTTTTCTCCATCCGGGCTCTGTCGATACCTGCCTGCAGCCGTTCCCGTCCCGCTTCGGGTATTATCATATTCTCATACTCCTCTTTTAATTGTCTCAACTGTTCCTGTTCTGTCATATCTATTCTCCATCTGCCCGGTCGGTTCGGACCGGTCATGTTATCTCTTCCTATATCTTCCTATATCTCTTTGTCTGTATCTGTCTTATGTCCTGCCTATATATGATGTCGGGGCAAAATCCCACGACTTTGACTACGGATTGCTCAGCCCATGCTGCCCTCGAGGTTCAGCCGCAGTTTTTTCATCACCCGGTACAGCCTGCTCTTTACCGTACTCAGGTTCTCATCCAGGATCTTCGCGATCTCCTCCAGCTGCCTGTCCTCAAAAAATCGTAGGACTACGATGGCACGATCCTTTGGGTCAAGATTTTCTATTGCGCGCTTTAAATCAATATTTTCATAGATATCTTCACTTGCCGCCTGGATCTCCTCCACATCCACGCTCTCCTTCCGGCTGCGCAGGAAGCTGCACGCCTCGTTGATCACGATCCGGTACACCCAGGTCTCCACGTATTGCGGCTCCTTCAGGCTGTCACTTTTTAAAATAGCTTTATAGGCTGCTTCCTGTACAATATCCAGCGCGTCCGCTTCATTATGTACATAACTATAAGCAAGACGGTAATACTTCTCATACCCTTCCGTCAGGGCACGCTCCACCGCCTGTTCTTTTTTTCTGTCCGACATATATCCTTTCCTCACTTTTGAAAACTGCATGCAATTATTTTTCGGTATTTATTGTAACACATATTCTTTTGATATATTCTACGATTTTGACGCTGTATTCCCGCAAAAAGTTTCACCGACAAAAAATATTCCAGACTGAGGTTTTTTTTCTTTTTTCTTTTAGTTTCTTTTTTTCTTTAGTTTTTTTCTTTTTTCTTTTTTTCTTTTAGTTTTCTATCATTTTTGACGCAAATAAGCGGCATACGTCTCTTCATCAAGACATACACCGCTTTTCATGTTTATACTGTTACACCCTTTGCCAGTACGCTCCCACATTCCCACTTTTATTCAATTACTATGTCAGATACTTATTCTTCCTCAGAACCACTCTTTTTTCTTACATAGAATACAGCTCCAAAAACATTCAGTATAATACAGATACCTATAATAATGATTATCGTATTATTCCATGCATATTTTGAAGTGCTGTCATCTGTCTTAGGTGCAGGAATGGTTTCATCAGATTTGTTGTCTGCCTGACCGTTATCACTCATAATCTTGGCATCAACAACAATCGTGTAATCTGATGCATGGGTAAATACAAGTTCCACATTTCCATCCGGATCAATCTGTCCGGCGCTGATAAATTCCAGTTCTCCGGTCTGTTCATTGTAGTAGAACAGGTTCGCATACAGTCCTGCATTCTTTGATTCCATGTTGACGGTCAGTGTGGCTGTAAATCCAAACTCTCCGTCATAAGCAAGAGTCAGATTCAAGGAAGAATGTTCCCCGGTCACGTTATTGATCACATCCACAGGAATGGATTTTCCGGCGTCGGCTCCGACTGTCACATCAAAATCAATATCTCCAGCTGCATCAGTAATATCCTTTCCAAAAATCTTCCAGGAAAGACCATTTCCCATATCCAGAACAAGTGTTGTATCCTTGCCCTTGATACTGTCAATTACATCCTTCGGTACTACAGTCGTTCCGTTCATGGCAACTGTTACCGTATCGCCTGACTTAGCTTCTTCAAGCTGTGGCTTGATAACATCCCAGCCTTCCTTGCCGCTGTCGTCCTTGATGTATGGCTTAATTGAAGTGCCGTTGTCCTTACCATTATCCGTATCAGGCTGTGGCTTCTGATTCTGATTACCATTGTCTGTGCCAGTCTGCGGTTTCCGGTTCTGACTGCCATTATCCTTGCTGCTGTCATCGGACTTGATCTTAGCGATCGGCTGTGTGTAACTGTGTCCGCACTTGGAGCAGGTATAGGTCATGATGCCTTCCTCTGTTGTCGTTGCAGCCTTCGTCACCTTTGATACATAGCTGTGTCCTGTTGCCGGAATATTCTCCGTGTAGCTGTCTCCACAGGAACAGGTGTATGTCCTTACCCCTGCCTCTGTACAGGTTGCCTCCTTCGTAATGCTTCCCGTATAGTTGTGAGTGTGCTGTTCCTCCGGCAGCTTCGCAATGCTCTCTGTGTAGCTACTGCTGCATCTGGTGCAGGTGTAGGTTCTGACTCCTTCCTCGGTTGTCGTCGGCTGCTTTGTTACGGTTGCTTTATAATCATGTCCCAATGCTGCCAGCTCTTTTCCGGTACTCATAAGTTTATCGCAGTCCGTACAATAGGTATCTCCTGCGTATCCGGTCTGCGTGCAGGTCGCTTCCCGCTGATTCCGTATTTCAGTGTGCGTGTGATCACATTCTCTTCTTGTAATCGTAATGCTTACACTTTCTGTCTCATAATTTCCCTTGTCAGCTCCTATATAAACCGCAGTCGCCGTCACAGCCACACCATCTGCAAGCACCGTGTCCTTATCTGCCTCCTGCCAGCTCCATCCTTCCTGAAGTGTAATATTGCCAACCTTCTTTGTGCTGTGTGCCGGTGTCATTGCAGCTTCCGGCATGTTTGGAGCTTTCGCTGCCTTATTGACCGTAACTGTTATTGTTCTAGTTACTGTATTGTAGTTGTTTGTGTCATCAGGTGTAAATACTGCCTGATAGCCTTTGTTGTTTACAGTCGGAATGATGTTCGTTCCTGTAAAGCTCCATGTTCCGGCAAGTGAATTGCCATCTGCCCCTGTCACACTTCCGCCTGTTATATCTGAACCGGTAAGCGCAGCATCCGGATTGTATCCACGCTCTGCAACGGTTGGTACTGTTACAACTATCGGAGTTGCCTTGGCTACTGTGATGGCTGCTGTTCCGGTAAGTTCCGCGTAATACGTACTGTCTGCCGGCTTGAATACCCAGCCCGCCTGTGTGGTTCCGGCTGCCGGTATCTCGTCCGGATTGCTCCATGAAAGAATACCTTCTATCACATCATCTGTACCGGCTTCCACAAAAACGGTATTTCCAAGTGTCAGCTTTGAAACCTTTTCCCCATAGGTCAGCGCATTGCTTCCATCTACAGATACGGTGTTTCCGCTCTTAATCTCTACCGTCTTCTTATCTGTAATACTAATCGTCAGCGTGTATCCAGCATTCGCATAGTTCTCCATCGAAGCTGTTACCGTGATAATTGCTGTCTTTCCAACCTTGGACGCATCTACCTGATTTACTTTATAGGTCAGATTTCCGGCTGTATCGACTGTTACCTCACTTAAAAGCTTCTCTGTATCTGTCTTTGCAACCGCATATGCTGTAGTTCCCCTATCCGTCGGAAGCTTTCCTGCAATATTCACACCGATTGCCTTACCGTCTGAACCGGAAGCATACGCATAGGTCTTATTTTCCGTGATGCTGGAAACGGTGAGTGGGCGTTTGGTAATATTTACCCAGGCGGAGCCGGAAGCATCCGCATAGCCGAACTGGGAGACCTTATAAAATACGATCTTTGGACCATTCGTGAAGTTGGTGTAGGTCAGGCTGTCCTGTGTGCAGCTATCTGCGCTTTCGCCGTATTTTACGGTTGCGCCACTGGGCACGCCGGTGAGGGTGATTCCGTGCGCCTTACCGTCATACACACCATCATAAGCCTCAGGCGAAATGCCGCTGAAGTTCTTCTGCGTGAGTTTGACCTTGATCTGCGCCGTCACAGGCATGCCGGGCTGCTCCACCTCGTTAGCAATCGAAGTAAGATCTAATGTTCCGGTGAGCGTCTGCTCCTCCAGCGTATTCGGATTATAACCGCTCCATGTGACGGGGATCTTATCAAATGTTTTGCCGTCCTCCGTGGTGATCGTCACGGTTTCGGGTAGTCCCAGCTCTTCCAGCGCCGTTCCGTAGGGCTTGTCCGTAATGCCAGTCAGCGTATGGCAGCTCTTTACCGTACGCTTGACAACCGTTACGTTATAGTCCTGAGTCAGCTCCTTGTAATTATTGGTATCTGTGGGAGTAAACACAATCGTGGTGGTCTTGCTGCCTGCGCTGTCCCAAGATTTCGCAGCACCTGCCTTGAAAGCGAAGGTGCCTTCGCCGCTGCCGCCGGTGAGGGTCGCTTCACTGTTGACATAAACCGATGCAGAAAGCGTCGGCCATTCGGTCACCACCGGATTAGCCTTCTGAATGGTATACTCCACGCTGGCAGTGGCAGCCTTGTTACCCTCGCCCACCGTGATGCTGGCGGTGTACTCGCCCGCGTCGGTGGGGAGCGCGCCGTTTTCCAACATCTGTTGACCATACGTGCCCGTCTTTATGTAGCTGATGGTGATCCCACTCGCCGCCGGACCCTGCCAATCGCTGCTTGCAGTCACCGTGGCGGGTTTGCCTTCCCCGCTGTAGGTCAGCTCGGCGGGGGCCGCAATGGTCACGCTGCCGCCGTTTCCGTCGGTCAGATAGCAGCCCTCTGCCGTACACTTCGCGGTGATGGTCGCGCCGCTTGCCGTGTACGTCCAGCTATGCTGATGCTGGGTCACGGTGAACGGCTCGCTGTAGCAATTGTAGCCGTTGCTGCACTGGACGTAAATGTGGTACTGATAGCTCTTGTCTACGGGCAGCCCGGAGATTGTGAGCGTCTTGCTCTTCTCGCCGGTATGCGTTGCAGTATTAACTTTTTTGAAACTCGTGGTCCAGTCGTTTTCTGATTCGTTAAACAGCTCCCACCAGTAGTAGTAGGTGACGTTCTCCGTTTCGGGCTCGGACGCGATTACCGCAGTCAGCGTGATATTGCCGTCCGTCGCAAACGCCGAGCTTCCGGTGTAGTTCGTATCGCTATTCGGATAGATCTTTTCGACCGCGAAGGGGGCTTTTTCAACGGTGACTTTTGACGGGATTGAATTGGCGTTGGGGAGCCATTCATTATCCGTTGTTTTTTTGTAAGCGTACCCCTTCGCCAGCAGCGCGTAGGGCTTGACATAGCCGGCATCGCTCGTGATCGCGCCGTAGCTGCCGCCGCTGAGGCTGGCGCTGCTGCCGTCGTCCTTTACAGCCACACGGCTGAAGGTGCCGTTGCTCAGCGAAAGCTTTCCGCCGTTCTTCGCCGTGACAATGGCGAGCTTCGTATCCTTGTCCTTGACGGTCAATTCCGCGTCTTTGCCGTCCACCGTCACATAGAAGCCTCCGTTGCTGCCCGTGACCGTCAGAGAAATGCCCTTGGCGATGAGGTCCACACCATCGACCGTTTTCCCGCCGGTCGCCAGCGTCACCGGCCCGCGGGTCAGCTCATAGGTGGTCCGCTTCCCGTTGACAGTGTCATCCACATTCTGATACAGCGTGATGGTCTTTGCACCGTCCGCCGCGTTCGCCGCCTCAATGGCAGTGGCAAAGGCCGTGTACCAGCTCGTCTTGTCGCCGATGGTCAGCGACGCCGCCATCTGCTTCTTACAGACACTGCAAATGCCCTTGCCGTCCGTGCCGCCGTTGTGCGTATGCGACACGACCTTGACATTTTCCAGCGTATTCACTCTATCATTGGTCACAGCCTGATTATCACTTGCTCCGTAATACGCCGCGCCCTCCGCCAGCAGGTCGGCGAGTTTGCGGTCGCCGTTGGTTTTGATCATCGTAAATGTGCCGCCGGAGAGCTTGACTTTGGTGGTGTAAAAATCCGCGAAGGTAAACGTGCCGCCGGTGATCGTCCCCGTGACATTGTAGTCAAACGTAACGCCGCCATATTTCTTTTCATTATTAAAGCTGCCGCCGCTGATGTTCGCGATGCTGCTGCCGTTGAATTTGACATTACCAGTGAAGGTACCGCCCTTGGCGTTCAGCGTACCGTTCACCTCGACGGAGGCGTCGGTAAATGTGACGCCCTCCTTCACCGTCGCCGTGCCGTCGATGGTCGCACCTTTATAGCTGCCGCTGGCAAAGGTCACGTCCGCGTTTTTAGCGACCGTCACATTCTTGGCGGTGTGCGTTCCGCCCTTCAGCGTCAGCGTGCCGGTCAGCGGCATGGAGGTGCCGAAAGCATACATATCCCGCAGCAGGGTCAGCGTCGGCTCGGTGCAGCCCTCATTGCTCCAGCCGTTCAAGGTCTGGATGGCCTCTACATAGCCGTGTTCCAGCGCACTGTCTTCCGTGAAGTAGGCAGTCTTGGTCGTGCCGTCGGTGCTCTGGGCGGTAATTTTCGTATACAGGTCCTTGTGGCACACAGAGCACACGGGGTTGCTGTCATCGGCGCACTGATGGACGCACTCCGGGAACTGCACCTTGTACGTTGTATAGCCGGTCAAGTCCACAATTTTAGCGCTCTTATCAACGATGCTCCATGTACCGTCCTTTTCGCCGTACAGCTCGCACTTTGCATGGTTGGTTTTCAGCAGGTCTTGAACGGTGAGGCTCTTGCTCTTCGTGCTGTCCGTGATCTTGCCGATGGTGCAGGCGTTTGTATTGCCATTCCACAGCTTCAGATTGTAGCCCGTACTTGTGGAGCCAGCCGCAGCATTGCTTAATACCAACTCGCCGATTTCGCCGCCAAAGCGCTCCAATGCGCCGCCGGCCTGCAGCTCCACGCGCGAAATCTTGCCGGTGTAGGAGTCGCCGACTGCAAGCGTTCCGTTGGAGGAAACGTAAAACGTGACATCGAGCGCCTGCGTTCCGCCGCCTGTTCCGGAATCCTTGACCGTCAGAGTCCTGGGTTTGTTCCCACCTCCGACGCTAATGTAATAACGCTCGCTGCTGACAGTTTTGCCATTCAGATCCAGCGTCGCTGAGTAGGTGTAAGAAGAAGAGCAATTTCCTGCGAGTGTCACATCCCGCAGCAGCGTCACGGTGTTGCCTCTGGCTGCATCAAACGCCTTCGTCAGCGTCTGATAATAGGCGCTATCGCCCACGCGCGCGTCGAATTGCGTATGGCACTTCTTGCAGGTGTAGCCGGTATCGTCCATCTCGTGCGTGCAGGGCACAAGATAGACCTTGCCGTCATCGCCCAGGCTGGTCACGCAGTCGGCGGCGTCCGCCTTGAAGTTCTCGGCGCTGAGCGTCACGCCGCTTGCCGGTTCGGCGATGGCCCCAAGATTTATGCCTTCACGCACGCCCACACGGATGACCGAATCCTCTCTCAATGCGCCTGATACAAGAATGGGCAGCTTCCAAGCTTCATTGGCGTAATAACCGGCCTTCACCGAGCCGGAAATAGTGAGCTCAGGAGTGTTGCTTTCCCTTCCGTCGTAGTAAACGTCATATTGAGAGTTGTCGGTAACGGTAGCATCGGTGAGGGTAATAGCGCCCTTTCCATAGATGCCGCCGCCCTCAAAGGTACTGTTGTTTCCGGTGATCGTCACATTCTCGACGGTTACCCCTCTCTCCGAATAAATGCCGCCCCCGTGGCCATAACTTGTATTCCCCGTGGCGGACGCCTTGTTGCCGGTGATCGTGGCGTTGGAGATCGAAACTGTGCCGGCGTTAAAGTGGATATAGATCCCGCCGCCGTTGCCGGCGGTCGCCTTGTTGCCGGTGATGGCTCCGCCGTCCATGGTGAAGCTGCACTTCTCACCCACATATACGCCGCCGCCACCGCCGTCAGACGCACCCGCAGTGTTATCGGAAATGGTTCCGCCATGCATGGTGAATCTTGGCGGGTCGGTCTGATTCGTCGTGCCGACAAGGAACACACCGCCGCCGCTGCCTGCTTTATTACCGGTAATCTCTCCACCATACATGGTAAAGGACGAGCCGGTCTGATAGGCGCTGCCCTTTATACCGACCTGCACGCCGCCGGTGATCGTGCCGCTGTACAGTTCAAATTTGCCGCCGTTGACGGTCACTTCGCCTTGAACCCTGCCGCTGCCGATGCAGTCGGTCAGCGTCAGCGTCGCGCCGCTGCCGATGGTGATTTTGCCGTTGATCGTCTGCCCGTTCAGGCAGAGGTTGACCTCGCCTTCTGGCACAGCCCAGCTCCCCGACACAGACCGCGTCAGATAATAGCTGCCCGCAGAATTAGGCAGGGAATCGGCTGCCGTCCATGCTGTGCTGTTGTTATGGGTATGACCGTTGTACCGCTGTCCTTGCCGCAGACACAGTGGGTATGCTCGCCGGACTGTGCGTCCGCCAACAGCGCGGTCTGGCTGTTGAACCAGCCGAGCAGCGCCTCGAAGTCTGCGCCGGTGATCTGCGCCTGCTGCTCTGCGTTCAGTGCTTCATAAGCATCATACGCCGCCTGAATGTCGTCATAAGCTGCGTCCAGCTCGTCGGCGGTCATGCCGTCCAACTCACTCACGATGGGCAGCGCATCGATCATCGTCTGCACAGCGGATACCGCCGCGTCCGCATTGTTCCCGGCGTTTTCATCCTCGCCGCTCTCCGGCGTATCCTCCGCCGCTCGCACGGGTGCGGGCAGGAGCGTCAGACACAGCGCCAGCGCCATGAACATACTCAATACTCGTTTTTTCATAAGATTCTCCTTTAGGATATATGTATAAGGTTTATATTCAGCCCGTTCAAGCACAGGCTCAGCTTTTATAGATCATCCGGAATGAGCCACAGCTTTTTTGCGGCTGTCCTGGCTTCCGCCCGGCGCTTCACGTCCAGCTTGTCGAGAATGTGGCTGACGTGGGTCTTCACCGTGGGCAGCTTCACGTCCATGATCTGCGCAATCTCGGCGTTGGACTTGTCCGCGCAGATGAGATGCAGAATTTGTAGCTCCGTGGGCGTCAGCTCCTCGCCGGGGGCAAGGCGGGGTTCGAGGAAATGCGGGTAGAACGCCGCCTGCGTCCGCA
>OLGF01000346.1_pt1 | contig 54807 bp, 55 predicted proteins | sample 1604971 | NCBI WGS metagenome assembly OLGF01 (sample SAMEA3888902, study PRJEB22519) | human gut metagenome | biome: human gut; feature: human-associated habitat; material: faeces | place: Denmark | collected 2011 | reverse complement strand
GATTTTGATGGCACTCTCTGCTACAGCAAATGGCCGGAGCTTGGTCAGCCAAACCAGGCACTGATCGAATATCTCCAGGAATGGAAACGCAATGGCAACAAACTCATTCTCTGGACCTGCCGCGCCGGTGAAGCTCTGTCGAATGCTGTCGAATGGTGCCGGGAACAGAATCTTGAATTTGATGCAGTTAATGACAATCTTCCGGAAAACGCAAAGGCATAGAACCCGTAATGGGACTATGCCTTTGTGCTTATTCTGGCATTCATTTTTAGTTAGTGCGGGTTATTTACCTAATACAGTTCTTCTCATAATAAAAATCTGTTAGTTAAACTTTTTCAAATTTTGCTACTTCATCCGATAAATCTTCCGAAAGGTTCTTATTTTCGTCCGCCTGCACTGTAATTGCTGAAATTGCTGTTACAAGTTGTGATATCTCTTGTGCTACGTTTGTAACACCTTTTGCAGATTCTTCAATTGCTATAGAAATGTTATTGATACCTTCATTCATATCATTCATTGTACCTAAGCTATCTTTTGACTTAACTGCAAACTCGTTAAATGTATTACTTGCCTGATCAGAATCAGCATCATAATTTCCAATAATTTTTACAAAGTTGTCATAATCAAGTGCTACCTTTTCATCTACAAAACGAATCATTTCCGTTGCATTTCCAGACAGATTGTTTACTGCCTCAATAACTTTTCCACTGATTTCCTGAATATTGTTTGCTGTATCACGTGAACTATCTGCAAGCTGTCTGATTTCATCTGCAACAACGGCAAAGCCCCTGCCTGCTTCCCCTGCTCTTGCTGCTTCAATCGATGCATTAAGTGCTAGAAGATTTGTCTGTGCTGCGATATTTAAGATATTTTCTGTAAGTTTTGCAATTTCATTTACAGACTTAGATGCTTCTACTGCCTCCGCGACATCCTTTTGAATGCCATCAAATGTTTCTACTGTTTTTTCTTTTGATGCAATCGCTTCTTTATAGCTATTTTCTGCAGTAAGCTTCACTTCATGCATCTTCATTGCAGAGTTCTTAGCATCCTCATTCATGCCTTCCATTTTCTTTAGCAGATTATTACATCCTTGGGCTAAATCATATAGAGAAGCAGATACCTCTTCCATGGATGCTGCAAGTTCTTCCGATGTTGCACTCACATTGGATGCACTCATATTTGAAGATTCCGCCTCATTTTGTACAAGATAGGAAGATTCTTTCATATCTTTTGATACACTCTGAATCTTTACCATAAGATTTTGTAATGTTTCAATAAAATGGTTGACACCATTTGCAAGCTGACCAATTTCATCACTGGTTTCATCAAATACTCTTAACGTAAGATTACCCTGTCCTGATTCTATACCTAAAATGATATCATCCAAATCATTCTTTGCTCTTTTTGCTGGACGAACAATGGACTTATTAATAACAATCGAAAGAAGTACGATTACAATAATATCAGCTACCACAAGTGCAAGATCAAAAATGATGCTTCCATTTATTCTGTAGTTGATATGTCTGATGGCTTCTGCCACTTCTCCTTTTGCTGTTTCAAAAACCGCGGTATCATTATTTTCCACTGCTTCTTCATATTGTTCAAACTGTTCTATAAGCACATCATTCTTTCCTCGAATAGCTTGTAATGCCATTAAATTCAAGGCTGTAATCAAAACTGCAAAAAAGCCTACAGACACTAACATTGTTACTAACTTTTTTCCCAAGTTCTTTCTCTTTTTCATGTTTATTTTTCTTCTTTCTGCGAAAAGCACCAATGCGTTATGTTTTGGAATTTTTTACCATCATTCTACCCCACCCCACAAAATCTGTCAATACTTTATTCTCTTGATAGAAAATTTTATAAATTGCAACCTTTTTTTACAACTTTTTTGCAAATCTTTTTATTTTAATCATATATAAATGCTTTATCATAAAATAACTATTGCAATCCTATACTTTTCAGCTATAAAATGACACGACAATAAGACTGGCAGTTACTGTCAGTCTGAAAAATAGTATTTATCTGTATGTATTTTAAATAAGATATTTCATTTCTTCTTTATAAAGGTCATTTGAGCTTCTGTAGCCGAACATACGACGCGGGTAGTTATTTACCCAGTCTTCAACTTCCTGTACTTCTCTTTTAGTTATATTTTCAAAGTTGAAGCCTTTGGGAATCCTGCGTCTTATCATCCTGTTTCCGTTTTCGTTGCTGCCCCGCTCGCATGAACAGTAAGGATGGCAGTAATAAACAGTTGTTCTTTTTCTGCCGGGATAAACACAGCTGCGTTCAATGCCTTCAACATCTGCAAATTCAGTTCCATTATCGACCGTTATTGTTTTAAACAGCCTGTAAAATTTATCGCCGTATTCACGTTCAAGTTCATCAAGAGCTGCAACTACAGATTCAGCCGTTTTATCAGGCTGTTTCCTTATTATTGCTTTTCTTGTTTTACGCTCAAATATAGTAAGAAGTGTTGCTTTCTGTCCGCCTTTCTGTCCTATGACAGAATCCATCTCGACGTGACCGAATTCTTCACGGCTGTCTATTTCTACGGGACGCTCTTCAATGCTCTTCCCTGCAGAGGCTCGCTTCTGTCTGTGGATTTTGTTTTTTCTTTTTTTCTTATTCCTCTTTACAGGCAAATCCTTATTTGTCAGCCTGCTGAAAAAACCTTTGTCAATACTGTTATAGATTGTTTTTGCACAGACTGATGTTTCAAATCTGTCAGTCAGTCCTTTTTCATTCATAACTGCAAGTGCAGCCTCCGGGCTCAGCCCGTCGTCAGCTATTATATTCTCAATGCACTTTGCAAGCTTTCTGTCTTTTAATATCTTAGGCACAGTGCCTCTTGCGGAAACATATTTATCATGCTTTTCCTGTGCAAGCTCGGCACTGTATCTGTATTCATTACTTAAATCAGGCAACGTATGCTGGTATCTCCCCCTGTTCCACTCGTTGTAAACTGTTTTTAATGAAATTCCCATTGCAGCGGCAACCTCATTTTTAGTCATCTTTAGAGAAAAAAGAGCTTCCAGCTTAATCCTTTTACTATACGTCAGCTGTGTATAGTTTTTCATAATAACACCCCACTTGTTATTTATTAAGCTGTCTTATATTAATTTTATTGTAATACTATATTAGTCATAAGTCAATTATAATTAAATTAACTTTACTTAAAGTATTCCTCATAAAATTCCTTCATGCTCTTATAATCCATTGTGAACATCTGCCTTATGAATATATCAGGCATGTTATTTTCAATGGCATTGTTTATAAGCTCCTGTGCCTTTTCATCAAGACTGTCAAAATACTTTACTATTCCATCCTCTATTGTATCCGGAATCCTGTTTGTGACGGAATCCGTCACATTTCTTTTTTCCACGGCATTATCCGGCTGTGATGATTTTCTTACTGCAGCATCCATGTTTCTTTTGATTTTTTTCTGAATTTCACGCAGACGCTTTATTTCACTGCTTACTGCAGCTTCCATTGTTTTTTCATCCGCATTTTTGCCGAGTTTATGGTAAATGAACTGTTCATTTGTGAAATCGGCTGTTTTTGCTCCTTCAGGAAGTTCTTCTGCCGTGCATGTATTTTTATCATGTTTTATTGTCACATAATTTCCGGTGTGAGGGTCAATCATTGACTTCTGTTCCGGGACATATCCTTCGTCAGGCGATTCCTTGTTTAATTTCATTGCCTGTTCAAACGGAGACAGTCCGCCTTTTACATGTTCTTCCCACGGAAGTGCCTTTTTATCGTAAACAGGACGCTCATCCTCAACAAATATGATACAGTCTTCTTTTTTCATTCGTTTTACTTCGGCAGGCGTGATAAGCTCACGTCCCTTTTTGCTGTAATTGCCGTTAAACTGGTTTCCGTGTTTTCCATCAGACATAGAATCGAATGTTGCATTTCCAGTAAGTTCAGATATGAATTTATGCGTCTGCAATGCCCCCTGTCCTGCTCCGCCAAAAAACAGTACCGGAACATTATCAAATATGATTTCTGCCTTGTCTCCTGGATAAAGGTCTTTAAGCTGCTGTGCTGACTGCAAAATCGGAATCATGCTTATGTTTCTTGACCGGATTACACCAAGAAGCTCAACGGCATTTGCCGGACGTGCACCAGCATAAAATTCATCAAGCCACAGTTCAAGCGGAATCGGAAGTGCCCCTCCGTTTTTTCTGAATTCGTTATCAGCTATACGCATTAATACTGTGAGTGTCTGCGTGTAAAGCATTGACGCTACAAAGTTAAATGATTTGTCGCTGTCATCTACACTTATGAAAAGTGCCATTTTCTTTTTTGTCAGCTTTTCCCTTGTTCCACCTGCGCCATATGCAAAATCACGCAGGTTCATGTCATCATCTTCAAATATTCTTTTCAAAGCAGATGTCTCACATAGTTTCAGCTTTGCATTTGTAATAATAATGATTGAGCGTACAGTTTCGGTTGCACCTTCTTTAAGTTTTCTGTAGTCACGTACAGCCGGATTATCCTCACCATCTTCTTCTGCAAGCTCTTTCATTTTTTTGGAAAGCAGTGTAGGCGGTTTTTCACCTTTTCCGACTTTGACACTTGTATCATATTTCGTCTCATCATTTACTAGTTTAAGTACATTATTGAATGTTCCCGTCCTGCCTTCTTTCTTTGCCTTATGCCATTCATAGTAAAAAACCGACTGGAGATAAAGGGCAACACCATCATCCCAGAAAGGTTCGCCTTTCATCGCATCCGGCGGAGTTACCGCCTGCTGTATATTTGCAATCAGTCTTATAATGTCTTCTTCACATTCGATATATGCAAACGGGTTATACCGGTCTGAAAATTCAGGATTTTTAAGATTAAGGCATTTTATTTCAAACCCCTTTTTCTTGAGATAAAGCCCGTATCTAAACATAAGCTCGCCTTTTACATCAAGAAATATCTTGTTTGAATAAAGTGATTTTAAAAGATTCTGCACTACGACTGATGTTGTCTTGTATTTTCCCGATGAAGCAATGATAATCATGTTATTGTTTGACAGCTTGTTTTCTCCCTGGGTGTCAATTTTAAGGTTCTTTGATATGAACCTGTTCTGCCCGTCTTCTTCATTTGCCCGCCTTTTTGTAATGTCAGCCGGGTCTCCCCATTCTTCAGAACCGCTTTCAATGTCCATGTGGAAATCCCTGTAATGATACATTACATACGAGCATAGGAAAAACCATAAAATAAATGCAACTCCAAGACACAGCACTGTGTCATCATTAAAATATCTTTTCACTTCCCAGAAGTGCATTAAAAGATAATTCATCTTTTCACTTACATTAAACAGAGTAAGGTCATTAAAAGAAAACAGACCTGATATAAACAGACCGGCCCCCATTACAAAAACAAACAGCACAGCATACATGCTGTACGATATGCGTTTTTTTTCAATCATTTTTTCTCCTTATAAAAAATCATCAAAAAAGGAAACCCGGATTATAAATCTAGGTTTCCTTCTTTAATCTTATTTTGACTGTGACGGATTCCGTCACATTTTAATCACGTGTGAATAAGTTTCTTCCTGCTCTTCATCTGGTATTTCCCGGAATTCTCTAACATCATCAGTTCTGTAACGCTCCCTGTTTATCTGTGCCCCGGTTATCTGGCTCTCAACATATTCCCTCAGGGCACCTTCTCCACCCGGCTCATTTTCCCTTAAATGCCTGATAAGCTCATCAGTTGTAAACCTGTCAAGCACTTCACCTATGTCTGCATATGCACCGTAATGTGTATGTTCCTATTCTCAACAGCATCAATGACTTCCGTATACTTTTCAGCGGTTTCTTTATTTGCGTTACAGTCTGTGACGGAATCCGTCACATTTTTATGCTGTCCTGATGTACTTTCAAGTATTGTATTTGTCTCATCCAGTGCTTCTGACAGTCTGCTTACATTTACAGAAAAGTTTTCTTCATTTTCTGCCACATGCGAAAAATCAATTTTTTCATAACTGCTCTTATACTGTAATTTTATTACCGGCATTGCTTTCTTTTCTGCGAAGCTGAAATATTCCCTGCCGTTTTTTCCTATTATTATATGGTCAAGCAATGGTATTCCTGCAAGTTCTCCAAGCCTCACCATCCTGTCCGTTATTTCCACATCCGCCCTGCTCGGTGTCAAATCCTGGCTCGGATGGTTATGTATCATCATCATTGATGCAGCATTTGAAAGCATGGCAGACTTTAATATTTCCCTGGGATGTGCCAGTGAATAGTCAAGTGCCCCGGCTGATACAAAATTTACATTTACCGGACGCATTTTTGTATCAAAATTTATAACACCGACAACCTCCCTGTCATACCATGCCATTTCTCCGGCAAGTGCCCTTACTACAGCTTCAGGTGATGTAAGCTGCTCATCTGACTCTACAGGTTCTTTTGCCTTTACGAGTCTTACTGATACAACATCAAGCTTGAATGCCTCATCATCTGAAAGATAATGGTTAATCTCTGCCATTCTGTACGCTCCTTTCCACGTCTGTGACGGATTCCGTCACATTTTCATGCGGCATCAGTCCGCCCAGGTCTGCCGAGATAAAAAAATCCCCTTTCCTGCTGTTTATAAAATCCTTTAATTTATTAAATTCAATTTCTGTTTCACTCATGTTTATACACTCCTTCTTTCTGTGACGGATTCCGTCACATTTTAAGACCGTGTGAATAAGTTTCTTCCTGCTCTTCTGTCAGATGCTCTTCTTTATTTTCAGCCCTTCTGTCTGTATCTGCTATCTTTTCTTCATGGTAATGTTTCCTGTCTTTTACCACATCAAGAATCATGCTGCACAGTTTTTCAGGCTCATGTGTAAACCTGATGCAGTCTCCCTGCCATGTGCCATGCGTATGGTTTATGTCATTAATCAGCTTTATTCCCCTTGCCGGAGGTTCCCACCCTGTCAGGTTTCTTGTATAATCATCCAGAAGAAAGTCATCATTCCTTATATTCCCGGGAACAGCATCTGTCTTGTCTTTTCCGCATGGGGTAAAAATCCGGTTTTCCTGTTTAAGTTCCGGCAGGTATTTATCCAGCCATTCGTTTTTCTCATCAAGTGCATATGTGCTGTCAGTAAGATATGCTGACAATACATACACTTCAACATCTGTTCTTTCCATCAGCTGCTTTACAGCCCCGACAACATTTTCATTCGGCTTCAGGTTCAAAAAATATCCTGGTTCATACAGTTTTTCAAGCGTATCAACATTCCTGAATTCTGCAAGTGTTCCGTCCATGTCAATAAAAATCCTCTGCCTGTATATGGCTGATGCATTTCTTTCATGTCCCTGTGATGCTGCAATCACTCTGTTTGATTCATCAAGGGCTGCCGCAAGACCATCCACACATTCTGCAAAACTGTTTTCTGCTTTAATTTCAAGTGCTTCTGTCATCCTGTCCCTGTACTCATTTATCTGTTCCATTGAAATCCATTCCGGTTTATCAGCTTCTGAAAATGAACTCCAAAGCTTTTCCATTGCATCACAATGTGATGTAACATTCTTATAGTACAGTACGTCTTCATTTCCTGCTCCAGCCCCGAGAAAATACTCACAATCCTTTTTCAGCCTGTCAAGCATCTGGTAGTCATTTCCCCTTAAATGTCTTGCAAACGGCTCTGCACATCTGACTTCTTCCTCAACCTTTTTATCAGGTTCTCCAAGAATATCCCCGAACTCATCCCTGTATGCTCCTGTGTAAAGATTTAAACCGCCAGTTCCATTATTTTCATCAAAATACAGCTTTCCGTCTTCATCCTCATAACATGGGACTTCCATATAACCGCCAAAGCCTGCATATTTTACATCTAACATATTTTCTGCCTCCTTAGATTCTATTTGTGACGGAATCCGTCACAGATTTAATATTACTTTATTTTACCGGGGCTGCTTTAGGCACAGCTGCATCCATTGCCTTTGCGGCAGCTTTTGAAAACTGCGGCTTTTTATCATGGCGGTCAAACTGCCTGAAAAGATTTTCGCCTGTCGGATATTTTTCATGGTCCGGCAGTCCGTTCTGGTCATAAATATGTGCAGGCTTCTGTTTATTCACAAAAGCAACATAACGTGCCCTGTCTCCGTCAGATACACAAAATACCATGTTTTTTGGAATGCTTAAAGTTTCCTTTCCCCCTGTTCCCGGAACCGTACAGAAAAAATGGTTTGGAAATTTTTCTGCAAGCTGTGCATTTATCGGATTTTTGTCAACAAGCGTTGCTTCATCTATTGAAAGCTCCGCATATGCCATATTGCTCCTTAATGCCTGGCAGTTCACACATTTTGAATCCTGTATCTGCATTTCCCATTTCATCATCTCTTTTTCGGCTTCTGTCGCATCCATCTGTTCAAATTCACTTATCTTTGCCTTTATCTCATCAGATGCACTCTCCATGTAATCGTCTGCGGTTCTTCTTGCCGTATTTACATAATCATCTTCCGAATAAATCTTCATTTCAGGCACTGCCGTTTCAGGCTGTTCATCAGGCTGCGGATTCTGTTTCATTATTGAACGTCTGTATGCCTCATAACACTGCTTTGTTGTATTTAAGTCGGCACTTGATATACGCAGCTGCTTCTCACCGTCTTCCGGAACAAGGTCGGGAAGCTCCGCAAAATTTACGCCCGCTTCCGAAAGTGCATTTTTCATTATGCCGAGTGACGAATCAGGAATTGAAATGATTGTCGTTCTTTTGTTTGTAAGGTTAATCAAATCTTCTGAACTCTTTTCACCGCCTTTTAACATGTCGTTTATGTAATCTGTAAACATCACATTGAACTTCTGTTCATCAGGCTTTGCAATGCTTACATGCACCGCCTTGTCTTTGTCATTTACCGATTCAAGAATGCAGTATTTTACTCCTGCCTTGTCAAGATAATTTTTTACATCTAAAATGGCAGCTTCCCTTGTGCTTTTCTCCATGAACGGCACCCTGAATATGCTGTAATTGCCGTCTGTTGATTTCACAAATTTTGTAAAATTTTCCGTTATATCCTTATCAAAAAACTTTGACTTCACGCCACGCATTATGAACTGTATGAGCTTTACGGTTGCATACGCCGCAGGCTGTGAAAGTTTGATGTAAAGGTTTAAATCCCTTGCTAGTTTGGCGTATTCGGCTGATACGCCGGCTGTTAAATCTGACATACTAAATCCCCTTTCATGAAAATGTGACGGATTCCGTCACAAAAGACAGAACCGCCACTTATAACTTTTTACATCTGCATGTGTGTTTCCTTATTTTCTTCCGGCAAATCAGGTTCGTCATGCAGGTTTTCCTGAATATTTTCTGTCTGTTCCTCCACGCTTTCCATCCTGTCATATTCACGGTTCTGTTCTTCAAGCTGTATTACCGCTTCAAGTGCCGCAGCGGCAGTATCAAAAAACAGGGCACATCCGTTTTCATCTTTTACAAAAGCATCTGATTCCATGTCAAATATGCCAAAACCATATTTTTCTTCCTGAGGGATACGCACCTCAAAGCGTTCATTCTTTACAAGTCCGTTTATGATTCCAATTAAATATGACTGGCTCTTCACGGCATCCCTGTAAAGGGATGCAAATTTTTCAAGCCCTGATAAAAGCTCGTCAGCCGTTGCCCTCGGCTTTAGCTGCCCGTCTTTCAATGCCTCTGATGAGACGTTAAAGATATTTGCACACAGGTTGATTCCGCTTTCGCTTAATGTTCCTGTTCCTTTTTCAATTTCATCAAGTTTATCTGCAGGAACAAGCAGTATGTTTGCAAGCACATCACGGCTTATCCCGCTTTCATTCCTTAAATTTCTTATCAATTCCCCGTATTTCTGCATATATAAATCTCCTTAAAAATATTTTTATTTTTTGTGACGGAATCCGTCACATTTTTATTCCGTTTTCAGGCTCATCCTTTCCTTTTTCATTCATTTCTTTCAGTTCCTCATTTCTTGCTGCCCTTACTGCATCAAACTGCTTATTGATGCAGTAATCCGCAGCCTTTTCAAGCCTGTGTGTATCTGCGGCATAATGGAAGACATCAAACGATATGACATCCTCATCTTTCATTGTCCTGTTTACATCAGCGACCATTTCAGCAAGACTGTCGATTGTCTGTGAATTTTCCGGCATGAATTCATCTGCCGGAACTGTAAGGAACTCATGTACTGATGACGGAAGTACGAAAAAGTTTGAACCGCCATACATTTCTGCCACTTTATCAAGAATGCTGTTATCAAGCATGAGTGAAGCTGCACCTGTTTTTGAGGCACCTGTGACAACTCCCATCATGTTTTCTCCCTCATACGCTTCTTCAGGCATTCCGCTTTCCTTTAAGACATCTGCTATCATTCTTACTGACGGATTTAGGATATGTGACGTATTTTTTAGTGCATCATTTATTACGGTTTCTTCGGATACTCCCCACTGTGCTGCAAGGGAATGTGTTACCGGAATCACTTTTTTTATGTTTGTGCTTTCTTCAAGCATGATTTTTGGGACAAACTTCATGCCAAACTTTTCATGCACGAGTGCATCCGGTCTGTTGTAGTTATATGAAACTCCTTCCATGTAAATCCTGCCCTTTGCGGCATCATAATCCGATGCAATCTGTTCCAGCAGTGACATGTCAAAGTTTTCGCCTGGAATCTTTTTTATGAATTCATCCATCATGTGTGCAAGCGTGCGTGCGGCTTCCGTCTTATCCGTTACACCGGCTGCATTTAATGCATCACATGCGGCATCAAGATTGAATACCGGCAGTGCCTGTTTTGATTCTGCCGGCTTTTTCATGATAATGCCTGTGTATGACCCCATTTCATGCACATCCATTTTTCTTACTGCAAGCTCCGGGCTTAAAAATCCCTTAAATAAATCACCTGTTACAATGTCCTTTAAATCTTCCTTTGTTAATCTGTCCATAACCTGAACCTCCTGTTTGATAAATAATTTTTATTTTTGTGACGGATTCCGTCACATCTGCATTAAAAACGGCATGGACTTTCAAAGCCCACGCCGTTAATAATCATGTATTGAATTTTAATATTTCCTGCAATAGCCGAATGTCTCATAGAACTTCTTTAAAGCATCCGGTTCTTTTGAATTCCCGACACCGTGCTCATCAACAAACTCCCTGATTTTATCACGGTCTTCCTTTGTGAATTCCCAGTGCTGTTGGATATGGTCTACGCTCATCTCGCCATAATCTGTATATTCATAATCCCGCCACAGAAATCTGAATTTCTTTTTTGCATATGTGATGCTTGCCCTGTTTTCCATTGCACGTTTAAGTGTGGCTGCATATTCGGGGTTTTTTCTCCATATTGAATCAGGTTCAAGCCCTCCATCTTCAAACGCCTTGTCATAATACTTTTCGCTTATGTGGCGTACATATGTTGTCTTTTCGATTTTCTTCGGTGTTGTGTCAACTATATGCACAAACACCTTTTTATACGTTTTGTTTCCGGCACTGTCTACTGCTTTGTATGTAATTGAAATCTGTGCATCTGCCGTAAGGTTTTTAAAATCATTTTCCGAATAGTCAGCAATTTTAAATTCAATGTCTTCAGTATTATCCTTATCATCAGTCACGCTTGCTGTTGACATAAGGTTTTCCCTTGTTATCCTTCCGTTATTTGCAGATGTGAGTGTATAATATCTGTCGATTGCATGTATTACAGGAGCTGCATCCCACTGTGCAGAAAGTGTTGTGTCACCTTCTGTTTCGTAAATGGTATCTTCTGTATATACATTACCAGCCTCATCTTCCCAACCGGTGAATGTATAGCCTTTTAATTCCGGTGACGGAAGTTCACCTACAGCATAGCCGTATCTTGCATTTTTATATGCTGTTTCATTTCCTGTCATTTCACCTTCAGCTGCTTCCGGCTTATTATAGTCAAAGAAAAGCCTGAATTCATTCTTTTCCCAGACCGCATACAAATCGTAGCCGTCATAAGGATTGAAAACCTCATCTGTCACAGGCATTGTTACGCTACATTTATACCCCGGCGTTTCCGCTGCTGGCGAAATATCCCAGCCAATAAGGGCATATCCTTCTTTTGTGAAAGTATTATCTGCCGCAGTTGTGAAACTGCCATTCCACGTAACTGTCTGTGTATATGTATCTCCTGTGCCGCCGTTTGCGTTATATCTGATTTGTGCTGTCATAGGTTTCCAGACTGCATATAAATCAATGTTTTCATATATGTCAGTATAATCTCCCGGATTATACTTTACATCACCATCAGGTGCTAAAGCCCAGCCTCCGAATTCATACCAGCCGTCTCCGTCGTACAGGAATTTATTTTCAAGGATTTCAACATGGTCTGCATATGAATATGTATAACTTAATGTATCTTCATAATCATATGTGCCGCCGTTGCCATGGTAATATATGCTGCATGGAACAGTGCTCCAGTCTGCTTTAAGTGTCATGTCCCCGTCAACGTCATATATGGAATTTCTGTCATAAAAGATGGTTTTTCCGCCATCTTCACGATACCAGCCGCCGAATATTTTTCCTGTTATCTGTGGTGCCGGAAGTTCACCTACGGCATAGCCGTAAACAGCACCTTTGCTTTTTATTTCATTGCCGGTTATGGCATCACCGGGAGCACAGTTATAATCGAATGTGATTGTATAATCATTTTTTCTCCACTGTGCATAAAGTGTTGTGTCACCAAGCACGTTATAAACCGTATCTTCCGTGTAAGTTTTTCCGTTTTCATCCTGCCAGCCGGTGAATGTATATCCTTTCAGTGCCGGTGATGGAAGCTCACCGACTGTTTTTGTATATAAAACTTTTTTTGTTGTAATATCATTGCCTGTTATATCTGCCGCCGCATCCTGCGGTTTATTATAATCGAAATTCAGGTTATATTGGTTAGGCTCCCACTGTGCAACAAGTGTTGTGTCATTGTAGCCCATGTAATAAAAACTGTTGTCTGTAGTCAGTCTGCCTGACCCCTGCACATCCCATCCGGCAAAAACATATCCTTTACGTGACGGTTTTTGAATTCTTATTTGCTCATTAGATAAACGTTCGCCTAAATCAGTTATTCCTGTTCTGCCTTTGTATGTACCGCCATTCGGGTCAATCTTTAAATTATTTTTTGAAATAAGGTTGTATTTTACTTTAAGGTTGCTTTCAGTCTGGGCACGCTCCATATAGAATACCCTTAATGTATGTTCTCCGGAAGCAAGGTCAAATTTCTGTTCAGTATTTACATCGCCTGAATCAAAGTATGTCCTTGCAGTGCGGCTTTCAAAGTTGATATTTCCTCTTTTGGCTCCATGGATGCCGCCCATGTCAAGGCATAATTTATCATCTATATAAATCCACAGGTCGTCATCACCCGTGAATTCAAATATCATTGACTGTTCTGTTTCATTTCCGTTTTCGTCATATACATGCACCTTTCCGTCATTTTCCATGAAAAATTTAATTTCCATGCACATGGTAAAACCGTAATCCATGTCTGTGAAATTCGGTGTATTATAAGGCACAAAAGCGTTTGACACTGCCCTGTCATACTGGCTTGTGACATCATGATACATCACATCATAACTGCCATTATAAAGATTAAATTTCTTTTCAGAATCATTTTTAGTAACATACATTTCCTTGCTGTCAAAGTATCTGTAACCATCTTCGTCTATTTTGAAAGGAAATTTATAACCGCTGTTTACTTCCTGGTAAACAGAAAGACCGCCGTATGATGTATTTGCATCAACATCACCAAAAAGGTCATATGCTGTCTTTATGCTATTAAATTTGAAATCCATTTTATCAATCATAGTCTGTGCCATTCCACGGATTACACCGTTTTTTGGATAGTTATAATCACTTGAGCCCTGCGGGTTATTCTGTATGTCGTAAATAAGAGTGCCGTTAAGCTGTTCACCATCATCCACTGTTATATTCCACTTCTGATTCTGCAAACCTTCATATGTCCAGATTTGTATCTTATCATTCTGCTGTGGCATTGACGAATCCCTTCCTCCGATTTCAACACAGTATTTTGTGTCAGCATAAGTACGTATGCTGAATGTCAGTGTCTTCTGGTCTGTGACAAGTTTGAATCTGTTATTCCAGCCCGGATTAACAGTCTCTGCGTTTACAGCTGCACCGTTCTTTAATGCATCAAACCACAGATACTTTCCTGTATTCATATTTTTGATATAGAAGTAATCCTCGTGTGCCTCAAACTGCCACTGTTTGTAAGCACCATCACCACCCCATAAATTTACATATGTTCCCTCATAATTTACCGGCTGCATGAGCTGGTTTGAATTCTTATAACTTTTTATATACATCCATGTGCCTTTTTTTGCGGCATTAATAAATGTCCATGCAGCCGCATCAAAATTTACAAATGTGGCTGTCTCGTAACTTATGTCATTGTCATTTACAGCTTCATTCTGATAACTTAATGTCTGTATATCCTGACTGTTTGATTTTATGCTTCCTGCAACAGCAGGGATTGCAGTTACAACAGTCACAGCTGCAAGAACAGCCGCTGTAAGTTTTTTAAGAACTTTTTTAATCATGCTTTTTGATTCTCCTTTTCTACTGATTTCTTAATAATTTTTATTCCCATAGGTGGTATATAGTTTTGGGGATAATGTGGGTCTCCCTGAATATAAACAGGGAAATGTTTAATTATTGGAGATTCCTTCCCTTTAACCGGATTTTCAATACTGTCAATAATTTCCTGAAAATTTGGATATTGTTTTGCACATAATTTTTCAATTATTTTATAATCGGAATCCTTATAGCTTTTTACACTCTTTGAATTAAAATAAATGAAATGGGGAACCCCGAACAAAGCATTACTTACTTCAACCACTGAAGCATAATAACTGCGTTTTGCATCATCACGGTTAAGAATTATATAATCGCTTGGACAAACAAGACAGCTGTTAAGCATATTAATCTTTTGCATTGACCTTCCATTTTCAAAAAAATCAATATCATATATTTGCCGGCATTTAAAAAATGTTGCCAATTTCTGATATGAATAACACTTATTTATAAGAGAACCCCTTTCATATTCACCAACGCCTATCATATCATCATCAATTTTCTTTACTTTTGATTCACAGAAATCAGCCAGCTCATTATTTACATCATCCTGTATCTTATATAAAAGCTCCACGACAGAATTAAATACATGTGAAATCGTAATGCCGTTTTGCTTTCTGATTTTATCAATGAGTTCAGCATTTTCATCTGTCAGTTCAAAAACAACTCTTTTTCCCATAAAAATTGGTCTCCTTTTTAAAAGTCATCAAAAAAGGAAACCCGGATTATACAATCAAGGTTTCCTTTTTTAATCTTATTTAATTTATTCTTGTGACGGAATCCGTCACAATTATGCCGTCTTTATATTTCTGACAAGTATATATTACTACATTCCGTCAGTGTCATCTAGTCTCATTTGGTGTCATTTAGTCTCAAAAGTGTCAAACTCTAATATGGTATTAATCCATAAAACCATACTTCCCCACATGAGAAAGTACCGATTTTATAAAAAGTATTACTTCTCCAAGCCCATCCATGGTCTTCTTCATATTTATCTGTCATATCCATAAACTCATTTGACATATGTCCCTCTGAATTAATTGGTATATAATAAAAACCTGTGAGATTTTCAAATCTGTCTGTCTGATTATTGTACGCATATCTTGTGGTTGCTACTTCAAGCTCATACGGACACTCTACATCTGCCCCCTGACGCACGTCTTGTCCACGGAGATAGCTACTACCATTACCATGGTACTGTGCTCCATTTGGTCCATGAATTAATCCCCAGCCATCAGGGTCATGGTTTGGATTATATTTTTCTACTAACTCATCATAAGTTAATTCTGAATCCGGTTTTTCAGCAGGTTCTTCCGGCTCTGGTGCTGGAGCAGGTGTTTCCGGCTCTGTAGGTGCTGGCGTTGGCTCTGGTGCTGGTGCTGGTGTTTCTGGTTCAGCCGGTGCCGGAGCAGGTGTTTCCGGCTCTGCAGGTGCAGGTGTAGGCTGTGGTGCAGGTGTGTTATTACCACCAGCATTATTATTGTCACTGTTTTCACCATTGCTGTTACCACTGTTATTATTCGTATTATTTGCCACATTAGAGGCTTCTGTTTGCTTTACTTCTTCCTTTGCTTCTTCAATTTTCTTTTCTTCTTCTTTTGCCTCGCTTACTTCCTGCTTTATTTCATCAGATGCAGCTATGTCTGATACTGTATTCTCATCAGATTCTTTTGCATCTTCTATCTTTGCATCTTCTGTAACTTCAAGATGTGTTCCGTCTGATTTTACAAGTGAACCGGCTTCTTTTACCTTTATGTCAGAAACAGTAAGTTTACCGTCAACAGTAGATGCCTTTCCTGTAAATATTGCCTTGTTTCCGTCCGCATCCGTAACCTCAATTGTTGCATCACCATTTTCGTTCGCTACAGCTTTGCCTTCAAGGCGTACTGTATTGCCGTCTGCATCCGTATAATCAAAACTGACAATTCCTGTTTTTGTAAGCTCTTTGGCTGCAAGGCTGCTTGTTTCCTTTGAAACCGTTGCCTGTGTTACATCTGTACTGTTTACATCTGCTGTTTTTTTCCTGCCGCATCCGGCGAATGAGAACGCCGTAACCAGTGCAACAAGAATTACTGATGTTTTAAATAACTTCTTTTTAATCATGTCTTTTCCCTCCCGTTATATAAAATGAAGTCTTATTCAGAGTAATTTATTTCTTTGTGACGGATTCCGTCACATTCAATCTAAAGATTGCATTCTCCATCAAATAAATATCCACATTTACATGCTATTGTTGTTCTTTCACCTTCTGATGATGTTGTAATCACCGGCTTCTGTCCACATACTGGGCATGTCACTGATGATTTTCCTGTCCTCGCCATTTCCAGTCTGAACTTCCGCATCAACATAAGTGATTGCTCCGACATCGGTGACAATGTTTTTTCCTTATTTTCCCGTGCAATGAATTTCATATTTCACATCCTTATTTTGTGACGCATTCCGTCACATTTCTTTTTCCGACTCCTGACTGCCGGCCTCAATGATTTTCTTCTGATAAAGAAGCTGGTAATAAAAAGCCCTTATAATATAATCCTTGCACTTGTTGCATCCCAGCTCCTAGTCCTGCACTGTCCTGTATGATATATGGAAATATTCTGCAAATTCCCTGCGGCTCATTCCTGCCCTTTCCCTTAACTCACGAATTGTCATGTTATCACCTCCGGAAGTTTATATATAATATGTATCTTTAAGCTTATTATACATGTTACGTATGTAAATGAAAGAACTATTTTTCCACATCTGCCTCAAAAATCATGTCATTATACACCGTAAAGGGGAAATTTACGGCGTTTCCGTCTGTTTTCCACAATTTAATATTTTTTTCATCAAAAGCCGGAGAATCTATCTGTGAGCCCTTTTTCACTGTGTATGTTTTTGACATTTCATCATCAAGCAGCCTGAATTCGATTGTGGCATAATCGTTTCCGGAAATGCTTTCTTCACTCTTTTTGTTTTCAAGAATAATGCTCTGCACAGATGTGACATGACCAATGCTTTTATTAAGGTAACTGAATTCCTGTGTTACAAGCACATTAAGAAGTCCTTTCCCGTAATCAACATCAAGAATATCTGCCGTTACTTTGCCATCGCTTTCAATGCCGTAATTTAACACCGAAAGCATGTCTGATACAAATTCATCTGCTGATGATATATCATAAGTGTTTTTATCAAGCACCGTCACCGCTCCTGTGACTGCCTCATCGAGTTTGTCAGACATTTCACTTTCACGAATGCTGCGTGCATCAATGCTTAAAACCGTCCCGATTGAAAACACCGCAGAAAGCATTATAACCATTGCAATAATTATATTTCTCATGATGCTTCCTCCACGGCGATTTTTATTTCCTCACTGCACTCATGCTGCTGTGCGTCATATACGTAAAGCTGCAGCGTATATGTTCCCGGATAACGGAAGTTTATTGTCTTGTCAGTTTCACTGTATTCGCTTATATAATCATTTCCGGCTGAATCCTTTACAGACATTACCCTGAAGGAATTAACAAGCACCGCACTGTATGTACTGCCTTCAAGTTTAACGTTAAAATACTCCGGCAGCTTCACTGTATTTCCGGCTTTTATTATTCCGGCATCATCATTGTAGCTTATTTCCGGTCTGGCAGCTGCAGCATAATTCTTTGTAATATCTGAATCAGCATAAGAATCATAATCCGTATCTTCCGGCTTTATTTCCTGTCCGATTACATTTACAACACCCTTTGACGTTACGCCGCTACTGTTTGTATAAGTTATGTTCTGCATAAGAAGCATTGCACTCAAAAAAATGAATGCTGCAAGTGCTGCTTCACCGGCATGCCTTATTACAAGTTTCATTTCCTGCCTCCTATCCGCCGAGCACCGGCAGCGTAAAACCGGTTATGGCATTATTTAAGTCACCTCCGATAAAAGTGGTAAGTGCCACGCCGATAAGAATCAGCGTCACTAACGCTCCAAGTGCCGCCTCCCCGGCAAACCCTGTTATATCTTCCATAAACTGCCTCCTTATTCTAATCCTCTGAATTTTCAGTTATTTTACTACGGCAAATATTTAAGTGTAATTTCGCTTACCACATCATTATCGTCATAGTATACGGTAAGGTAATAATACTTTATCCAGACATTTTCACCAAGCATGCATCTGTTACTGAAATCACAATTTGCTGTATAATACCCTTCCCTTTCAATCTCTTTCCGTTGTGTTTCTCCAAAGTTTGAAACCACTTCTTTTTTTGTTGTTTTTCCCGGTGTTATACCAAGAATGCTAATATCTTGTGAATAGGAATAAATTCGGTTTACTGTAAGGTTTTCAAATGGGCTGTTTTTACCACTATAATTCCACGCGTCAATACCTACTTTATCATTTTCATTTGCTTCTGCCTGCGTCCAGCAGTCACCCCTTCCAAATCCTGTCATATCATGTGATATATATGTTCCATCTTCATTTGTTTCGTCGTTTCCCGGCTGTTTAAATGTCAGTCCGAGAGTTTTTAAATCCGATACTTTACACGGCAGGTTGATGGTTTTACCATTACCAGTTACGGCAAGTGTTCTTAACACTTTTTCTTTTTGTATTTCATTATCCTTATTATTCTGTTCTTCCTGCAATTCCTGTAATTCAGCCATACCGCTGTCTGTTTTTATGTTATTGTTATCACTCCTGTCGTCCGTACATGCTGTCAGCGACAGCACTGTTAATAAGCTTAAAATTATTAAAGCTGTTCTTTTCATCCGCCTGTTCCTCCTGTTGTTTAAAACATAGTAAAAAATACATATAACGCCCTGAAAAATCCGGCAATGGCAATTCCAATCACCGCATCAGCGGCAGCTCCTCCTGCCTGTTCAATCAGCTGTTTCAAATCTGCCTCCTATCTTGCAAATGAACGGCACTCGTGATGTGATGTCATTTTTAATACAGGAATGCTGTAATCGTATTTGAGAACAACTTCACATATAACTGTTTTTCCTGTCTCGTCTGTCATCTTATCAACTGAAAGTGTATATCCGTTATCATCTGCAGTCTGTATGCATCCGTTAATCACATTATCCGAAAGATTTGCACTTTCTATTTCCTTTGTCACATCCTGTGCGTATTTTTTCGCCGCCTGTGCCTGGCTGTCAGCCGTTATAATCGCACTCAGCACAAGTGCGGCAAGAAACATAAGGAATATCGAAAGTCCCGTTTTAAATACCTGATTCATAAATGACCTCCTACATATTTCCTGTAAGGCTTAAAAAAGACAGCATCATGTATACCATGTCTGTCATCATAAGCACACATCCGATTCCGCCTTCAGCATAAACATATAATTCAGATGCCGCCTGTCTGTCTTCGGCTTTTACTGCCGCAGCCCTCTGTGTCATCTTCCTGTTCTGTGTAAGCACGTTTCTTATTTCATTGTCTATGTCAGAGCCTGCAGCATTCATTACACTGTAAAGTGCTCCCATCGCTTCATTGATTTCTGAAATGTTGAAAAATTTCATGAAGTCATTGAACGGTACAGGTGACGTCGGCTTTTCATCAAGAGCAAGAAGCATCTTTTTTATCTCCGGCTTTAAGATTCCCGGGGCACTGTCATATGATTTTGCTATAGCCATAGGCACCGTATCATGCTGCATTATAAGTGCTATCTGTATAATCCACTCCGGAAAGGCAGACTGTATCTCTTTTGACATGTCATCCTTTAACGCCTGGTATCCGAATCTGTATGAAGCAGCTATAAATACGGCAATCACTGCACCGGCAGCTGTGAACAGCTTATTTTTCGTTATGATATAAAAAACAGCCGTTACGGCTGCCATTGCAAGTGCAATAAGAAATGATTTCTTACGCTGCTTTTTCATGTCATAATTTACTATCCCATCAAAACGCTCTGCCAGTTTCTCGTCACTTTCAGGTGTCTTTTCTTCAACCCAGCTTACACCTGACACACTGCTTACCTTTGTATATAAAAGCACTGTTACACTGATTACCGCAACAGAGGCTGCCCTTACAGCGAAGTGTTCGCTCAAATCAAAGCTGAACGCCTTATAAAAAATAGGCAGATACAAAAATGCAAGGCAGAAAAGAATCACAAACACTGAAAAAACAACGAACACACGTTTTAACCTGTTTTTCTCCTTCTGTCTTGCAACCACATCCGATACCCAGTCCTCCCTGTCATTAAGCTGTACTTCCGTTCCCAAATCGGCACTTCCGCCGTTTTTCTCAACAGAAATAAAAAAGGCGTGCATGCGTTTGATTCTTTTGTTCGGATATTTTTTTTCAATAATTTCAAGTGCTTTTTCTTCCACACTTCCGTTTGTGACGGAATCCGTCACAAATTCAGGATTGCTTATAGCTTCAATGGCATCATGTATTGCTGATTTCATTTCACCTTCATGAAAAACTTCTTCGGCATTCTTCAGGGCTGTTATTATTTTTCCTGATGCACGGAAATAGTAAAGCATCTTTTCCATATATTTTGAGGCATCAGAAAAACGTCTCTGTTCATACAGTGCTTTGTATGAATTTCTTATAAGAAACGGTGTAATCAGTACACCAAAAGCCGCTATTACAATATATCCCGCCACATGCAGCTTAAAAAGAAATGCTGCAAGAATGCTTCCTACAATGACTGAGAGATATGTTATAATCAGGTTTTTAAGTGAATACACATAGCCGTACTGTTCTATCTCACCTATAAGATTTTTATGGTTGAGATAGAAAAACCAGTTTTTCTTTTTATTCATTTATCTTTTCTCCCTTCTGTCAAGATGGAACGGATTGGTTATATTAACAGACTTCATTTTTTCAATGATACTGTCAGGTATCTTATCAGTTACCGCATTGCCTTTTATTAAGTAATCGTGGCATACGTTGTAGCCGCAGCTTCTTTCAAAAAAGCCTATCTCATCAATGAACCTTTCTGCCGTTCCATCCGGCATTTTTCTTTTTCTTATAACCACCCCGACATCAAGGTTTTCAAATATGTTGTTTTCAAACTGCATAAGGTTGGCATCCTTAGGCATTAGATTTAATATCCTGTCGGGAATGCTTCTGTAATTTCCTGCATGTATTGTACTTATTCCCGGAACGCCTGTCGTCCACAACGACACAAGGTCGCTTACCTCGCTCCCCCTTACTTCCGTAAAAAGAATTCTTCCGGGGTTTAATCTCATGCACAGTTTTATTGCCTGTGTGTAGTCAAAAACGTCATTTGTCTTTAATGCCATGCATGCTGCATCAGGCTTGAGCTTTTTATAAAACCATTCCGCCGAATCCTCGATTGTCACGACAACTTCATTATCCGGAATGTAAAGGCTTAAATATTTGCCAAATTCTGATTTTCCGGCTTCCGGAACTCCTGCAATCATTACGTTGCACCCGGATTTTATGCAGTTTATTAAAAGATTCAGCGTCTGCATGTCAGCATATCCGCTTTTTACAAGCCCGTCATATGTAAAACGTGACTTTGCTGTCGTCTTTCTTATCATAAGGCTGTTGCCGTTTAGTGCAATCGAATCATGCACTGCTGTAACCCTTATATGAAGTTCTTCATTTTCTGTTTCAAGCACATTTTCTTCATAATTGAAACGCTTTCCTTTTGAATTCGCTATATGTGCTATAAGTGAATTTATGTATTCATAAGTAACCTCTTCATCATCAATACGGTAACACCTGTTTGAAGTATCCTTAATCCATAGCTCCGTTCCGTTATAGTCAATATTTGTGACTGCCTCATCATCAAGATATTTCTGCAGCGGCTTTAATCTTTCAGGTGTCAGTATTCCTGTCTGAAACTCTTCCAATTTCTCTCCTTTCCATGAATACAGGGGGCAGACACGCCCCCTGAGATTTCAATTCTAAATTTAAAACTAAATACTTGAGAGCTTTGTGAAAAGTCCCTGAATGAAAGTATCCGCCGCACCGCCTTCTTTTAAAAAGATAACGGCAAGTGCTATGATGGCAAGAATTACAGCTGCACAAGCTGCAGCCTGTCCCAAATGCTCCATTAACCACTTCATTTTCTGTTTCCTCCTTTTTCAATTTTTTGTCAGACGTGATTCAGGGTACAAAAAAGCACGGGAACGCCCAAACGGCATTTCCGTGCTTTTCAAACTCTATCTTATCTTATTTGACGATTATATAATACCACACCTTTTTAGTGTCATCCAGTCTCATTTGGTGTCATTTAGTCTCAAAAGTGTCATTTAGTGTCAGAAAAAAATGCAGACTTTTCTAATTCATTATGACATATATAAAAGCTCACTTGTAAGTTTCTTATACAAATCGCATCTAATTATTAAAAATTTATAAATTATTTTAAAAGTCCACATTTTTAAACCTTAAAAAAAAATACAAATACACTATTTGTGTATAAAGAAAGATTATATCTTACTAATATGCAATGTAATTAAATTAAAAAAACATCTGTCATATTAGATATGAAAAGATTTTTAATTTTTCTTTAATTTTAAAAGAAAGGTGGTGGACAATATATGTTTAAACCTATTAAAACAATTAAATTAATTTTTAAATTAATCGCATTTAAAAAACATATCAAAATTCAAATTGATATAAAAATAACGATTAAAAAGTAATTCATTCACAGCCGGATGAAACATCTAATCATCCGGCTTTATTTTTATTTGATTCTTTTTTTGTAGTAAGTCTTTAACCTTTTCATCATTGCAACATCAAGTTCCGGCTTTGCAAGCCTTTTTATCTCTTCATAAGGCATATTTTCATCAAGGCAGTCTATAAGAAAATTTTTCTGCTCATCTGAAAAATCCTTATTCATAAGAATTTCATTCATGAATGTCTCATATATGTATGCAGCATTATCATTTTTAGGCTTTTTCTTTTTAAATCCCGCAAACAGTCCGGTATGTTCAGGCTCTTCCGGCTGCTCTTCTGACACACGCTGCTTTATGCTGCTTTGCTGTGCATTTTTCTTAATATCTTCAATAGTGTTTTTAAGCTGTTCATTTTCCTTTATAAGTCCTTCAAGCTTTCTTTCTGCCTCATCTGCCTTTTCAGCCATAAGGTTATACGCTTTATCTTTTGCAATAAGCGTTTCGCCATACTGCTTTTTAAGCTCTTCCTGTGCAGCCTTTTCACGCTCGAACGACTGTTTTATCTCACGCTGGAACATATCCCTTATTTCCCTGTTTGCAGAAGTGACTTTTACTGCAAGGTCGTTAGCCTCATTTATCTTTTTGTTAAGGTTATCAAAAGGCGTATACATGTCTGCAAGTTTTTTATTAATACTGTTTTCATAATCCTTGTCAGCTCCTGAAAAAATCTCCCTGACAGATGCGGCATCCCTGATTGATGAAACCGCCATTAAAAATAAACGTGCTGAAATGTCATCCTTTACTGATGATTCTATCAGTTCTTCAAGCCCGCCTCCCGGCATGCAAAGATTTGTTACAAATTTTACATGTTCTTTCAATTCTTCAATATTTTCCATAACTGCCTACACTCCTTTTTTAATGTCATAACTCACGTCTATGCTGTTAAGCGGTTCTGCCTCTGTGACGGATTCCGTCACATCTGCCCCCTTTATGATGCCTTTTAATATTCTTTTTTCTTCATAAAGAACAGCCAGCTCTTTTTCTGCCTCTTCATCCGTAACTGCAGACATTGCTTCAGCTGCAATGCCCGGATTTTCATTTTCAATTTTTTCAAGCTCATCAGACAGCTTTTCATATTCTTCATCAGGCATTGCAGCTGAAGCATTAACCAGACTGTTATATATATTTCTGTACCTTTCTGCCATCTCGGCTTCCTGCGGTGCATTAAAAAGACGCTTATATTTATTATCATCTTCATTTTCTTTAAGCTTCCTGATTTGTGCCCTGACAGCATCCAGCCGTTTCTGTGCCTGCGGTGCATCACGTATATTGTTATCAAGAATGTAATTGCACTCATCACGCAGGCTGTCTATACGCAGAAGGTCTTTTCTTACACGAATCTGGTCTTTTAACTGCATGTCAAAAAAATGATACTGTGATGCCTGGCTGTAACGCATTACTGCACATACCTGGAATCTGCTTTTATGCTCTGTGATTTCATGAAGGCTTTTATCGACATATGCTGTATTTCGTGGCATATGCACCTTATATCTGCTTTTTATTCTTTTCTTTATGTCTTCATATGTGTAACCTTCACCGAGATTGTAGTCACGCCTTGCTTTCCCTGAAGTCTTTCCGTCCACTTCTTTCATCGCAGGGTGGTGGTACGATACATACTTTCCATATTTTTCCGAATTACCTATACGTACTTCATAACCCATACGTTTCATTTCAGAAAAATACTCCTCTAATGTTTCTGAATTTGATACCGCCATGTCAATATCAAGCCTTATTATTCTTTTCCAGGTAAACCTGTCTGCTTTTTCTGCGGCATGCTCCGCATATGATTTCCCCTTTTTTCTGTCTTTGTCATATTCCAGCTTTGAAAGCCCGTGTTTTAATGCAAGTGAATCTGTCAGCGGCTGTATGTATTTCTCCCAGTCGCCGTCAACATATCTGTATTTGCTCCCATCGAGCCTGCCGACTGAATTAAAAACTATGTGGCAATGCATGTGGGCATGGTCGTTGTGCACCGCCATTACATACTCATACCTGTCACCGAAATAATTTTCGCAGAATTCCTTTCCTATGCTGAAACAGGTTTTCTCATCTGTTTCGCCCGGCGGAAATGATATTACAAAATGATAACCCTGCCGTCCCCATTTTTTCTGAAAAACATTTTTTGTTTCCATCATTGCATTGTAAATCTCATCAGATGTAATTCCGCAGTTTCCCGTAACCCATAATCCGTTTTCGGTTTTTTCAGGATTCATTATGTATGTAATCGCATTTTTTAAATGTGCCGCCGGATTTCCTTTTTTCGCTTCTTTCAGATTTTTTAAAATTGTTGTTGCCAACAGTTAATCACCTCTTTCATTTCTGCAACTTTTTTATCAGCCGCATCTACCGCGGCTGTAAGATTTTTCACGGCATCTGCATCATTGATGCTGCGGCTGTATGCAAGTGCCTGATGAAGTTCCGTTTTTATTTTTCTTAATTCATTAATCATGTTTTTATAGCTGCTCTCCGAATTTTCATACAGAAGCTGGCTACGCATGAAATCACATATCAGAAGACCTTCATTCCCGGTGCGTGCATTTTCATAAAGCTCTGCAAGATGTTCGTATTCTGATTCTGTAAGTCTTATCGCTATTAATTTTTTTCTGAAACCTTCAGGGCTTTTTTTTCTTTTCATTTTTCACGCCTCCAAAATCATGAATGTGACTTCCTGTACTGTAAAAAGCTGTTTATCAAATCGTCAGTCACTTCACTGCCGATTGATTTTTCTATCGCCGAAATGATACGCTCATTCTTTTTGTTACGCTCCGTGATTTCAAGCTGCTGTTTTTTCTTTTTAAGAGCTGCAATCTCTTTTTTCTTTTTTGTGATTTTTTCATTCAGTGAATCAAGCTCCGCTTCACACTTTTCAATTTTTAAATTAATATCTCCAGCTGTCATATTTTTTCAGTCCTTTCTTTTCACGCTCACTGTTTATCATGTCCTGCTTTTCATACAGGCTTTTTCTTTCATCAGCCTGTAAAAACTGCAGCCCCGCTTTGAACCATTCCGGTTCACGGTGATAAAAAATTTCAGTAACTTTCTTTTCACACTCTGCCATGAAGTCAATAAGGCTTCCGTGGTATTCGTGCCACGTCTCAAGCATTTCAACTGATGTTACCATGATTTTGTTTTCCTTTACGCTGAAAGCCGCAAGCCTGTTTACTCCCCAGTTGATTAATACACCTGTCTGGTTTTGTGCATCAATCTTCCAGCGTATTCCGGCCCAGACCTCATCATTTATCTGTATAAGTGACGGAATCATCTTCATGATTTTTTCATCAGCCATTTTTATCTGTGCCGGTTCTACAGAAGATGTGTAAATGTCAAATTGCTGTCGGGGACACTCCATGTTTTTATTTTTTGAATCCCTGTTTTTTAAAATCTCTTCTGAAATTTCACTGATTTCATTTTCAATTTTCAAAAACATTTCTTCAATTTTTTCATAACCGGATGTTCTGTTTTCCTCATAAGCATTTTCATTTTTCAAATCATCATTTTCACAAAATGCATCTTCTTTTTCATAACTCTGCTTTTCAGAAATGCGTTTTATTTTTTCCGGAAAATCATCACCGCTTTCATCATTTCCGTCTTCATCATCAATACATTTCATTGCAATTTTTAATAGGGCATCTGCCGTTTTTCCGAAACTCATTTCCGACGGCTTGACTGAATTTATTTCTTCATAAATTTCATCAGATATTCGTATTGATACCGACATTTTTTCATTCCTCCTTTTTAAAAACCGGTTCTAAAAAAACTGCCACACTTTTAAGAAAAATGTGTGGCAAAAGTGCATCACCCCCTGATGCAGTGCCACAGCTGCCACACCCCGGTGCATCAGGTGTGGCACCAGCATTTATGCGGCTGTGGCAGTTTTTCCACAAAAGTGCCACACTTTCAGGGCTTTTCCGCACTGCCATGTTTTTTCTTTTTGCAAGATACGCATTTTGTTATACAAAAACACCACTCATAAAGTGGTTTGCGGACTTGTTAGGGAGATTCCCTAAGACCCTTTTACACACACAGAACACTTCAGTATTCATTTTTAACAGTCTGCCTTTACAATCTGCCATCTGTTTTTTTCTCCTCTTAAATTCAAAAATACGAAGCCGGAAAGTTATTTTTTCCGGCTCCGTATTCGTAAATGTGATATATATTTTTTAAGTGCTTTAAACTGTTTTTGTTTTATGCTATATAATTTTTCATATAGCTTTCAAGTGCTTTTGTGAACGGAATCTGTGAATGGTCTGTTACGTATCTGTAAAACTCATCTATAAGACCATTTGATGTAATCATGCGTTCAAGACAGATTTCCTTATTGTTCTGTACCTCGCTGTTAAGATATTTCACTATTGCCTTTTTGCTTTCAATCTCTCCCGATTTTGCAAAAAGATTTTCTTTTGTTGTTTTTACCATGTCAAGAAAAAAGAACTCATATTCTGTATCAATTTTCTCTAAAACTTTTTCTTCCATTTTAATTTTTTCTCCTTTAATTTTTACTCTCTGTTTATGACTCTTCCCGCACACAGGAAGTTTTCTGCATGCCATGAATCGTTAATGTCATATACTCCTATTGGGTCTCCTGCCTCAAAAGTCTTTCCGTCTCCTATGTAAATTGCAACATGTCCTATGCATCCGCCCGAAGTCTCATTCTGGTAAAACAGCAAATCTCCCGGCTGTATTTCATCAAATGAAATTTCCTGTGACGCTGCAAACTGTTCTTTTTCAAGACGCGGCAAATCAATTCCCGCCTGTCTGTAAACGTACTGAACAAGTCCTGAACAGTCAAAGCCTCCATAGTCAGGCGAACATCCGCCAGATACATAATCCCAGCCGTAATATTTATAAGCCTCATCTATAACTTTCTGTACTGTTTCATCTTCATAACTGTATATGTATGTGCTTACAAGCTCTGCATAAAACATATTTCCGTATGCGTATCTGAAGCCGCCGTTATAATTAATTGCAATGTCATTTGCATAATCCGCTTTAATTCCGTTTGATTTTTCCTGTGCAAAACTTTCCGAAAGTTCAAGCGAATATGTGCCGCCGTATGAAGCAGCATAATCAATAAATCCGCTTCCGAAATTGTATGACTGCACGGCACATTTTATATCACAGTTATTCTCCTGTGCTTTTCTTACACATTCTGCGAAATAACTTACGCCCTGTTTTATTGAATCCTGCGGGTTTGTAAAACCTCCCGGTTCAAGTCCTGCGGATTCTGCTGACTGCATCGGGTCGTCTCCTTCCCCATGCGATTCTGTTTCCATGATTGCAAGAAGATAATTTACATATTTTTCAATTCCTTCTGCTTCGGCCGCAGCCCTTAAATCATCTGCGTATGCTATTGTTGCCTGCGAAAGCATCTGCATTTTTATCCCGCCTGAAGTTTCCGCTTCCTTTTCAGGAGTAAAAAATGCCGCAACCGAGGAAATGATTGAAACAATAAGCGTTGATACAATTATCACAACAGCTATTATTATGAGAAGTGGAATAATCACAACCCCGATTTCTGCCATAAGGAAACCTACAAGTGCCATGACAGCGGCAGTTACTTTCTGAATCATTCCCATCTGAGATGAGGATGGTTTTGAATCAGTCTGTTCCTGCATCTGCTGTGGATTTTCACTGTTTTCCTGTGCAGCTTCCTTAATAATTTCCGCATATTTTTTTACTGCATTCACAGCTTCTTTTGCAGCTTCTGACGTGCCGCCGCTTCCTGCGGCAGCCGCCGAATATGCTGCCGACCTTGAAGCATCAAATGAAGCTTCTGTCTGTTTTTGTGAAACGGCTTTAACATATGCCCTGCCATTACCACCGGATTTTAATGTGCCACCGGATGAATCACCGGAATTATAAGTGTTTTTATAACTGACAGGTTCATTTAAGTTTTCCCGGTTTTCTTCACTGTCTTTTTCATTCCTTTGCGGAACTTTTTCATTTTTTTCTATCGTAAAGCTGTCACTTTTTTTCCGGTGCTTTTTTAACTTTTCCGAAAAATTCCCACCGGAAATAAACGAATCCGGTTCACCATAAACTTCCTGATACATCGTATTTTCATATGTTCCGGTTACGCTTTTTTCTTTTTGAAGTGCTTTCCTGAACTTCCTGTATTCAGGTGAATTTTTAAATGTTTCATAAATTCTTTCCTGTTGTATTTTAGGAATTCTTGAATATTCTTTTATTTCTTTTTTTGACAGATATGTTTCCGGTGTCTGGCTGTCAGACACATCCAAACCTGAATCTTTTAAATCATCTTCAACCGGGCTTCTTATCGTATACATCCTGTATGTGTCAAACTTCTTGTCCTGTGTAATATGAAGCTTCTGTTTAGTCTCGTTAATCTTCATTTACCGCATCCCTTTTTGCCTTTGCCGCTTTTTCATGGAAATCTGTTGAAAATACTTCATACAGCGGATTATCTTCACGCATGAGGGAATCAAGAATAACAACCTTCTTCCCCCAGCACATGATTGAAGTTCCCGGACTGTCGTCTGACAGCGTGTCAAATTCCTTTTCACTTAGCGGCTGTATCTTTAAGAGATTTGCCGCATCAAGCCCTGTCTGCGGAAAGAACATCTTGTAGCCGCAATTCTGCAGCATATCCCTTAAATCATGATTTTCAAGTGCACTTGTAAGATTCTGCAGTGCAAGCGTTACAATGCCGCCGAATTTTCTGTATGTACGTATTGCCTCAAGCAGTATCTCTGATGATGACTGCTGTTTTGTCACAACCTGTGTCTCATCAACAATAAGCCTCGTTGCTTTCTGCAACTCCTGGTTGTAATTCATTCTCTGCGAAAGGAAAAACATAATCGACACCATTACAGGCTGCCAGTTTTTTTCAGGCACATTCTTTAACCCGAAGCACACAAAACGGTTTGTTGAAATGTCAACATCTGATTCATATGCGAACATGTCATAGACACCCTCCGTATATACTTCCAGTGTAAGTATCACCGAATGTATTATATTTATGTCATACTGATTGTCACTCTTTTCTTCCATTACAAGAAGCTCTTTTCTTACGTCTTTAATTGTAGGCTGCCGTTTTGCTCCGGCTTCAAATATACTGTTATAAACACTTTCTACCGCACGTCCTATGAAAGTCATGTGCTCCTGTGTGAAAGTCGTGTTATACATCGCAGCTTCCACAAAACAGCATGCCCAGTCAGTGACAGCTGATACAAATACCTTTTTTTCAGTTATTCCGGCATCAAACATTTTGGGTGGGATTTCCATCGGGTTTATATGTATTTTTGATTTCGGCGTAAAGTCAAGGAACAGCCCGCCATAAAGTGCAGCTACCGTTTTTGTTTCATTCTGCGGGTCAATGACCTGCAGGTCATCATCTGTTGATAAAAGTGTCTGCGTGATTTCCGTCATTTTTATGAAAAATGATTTTCCAAGTCCGGTCGGACCGACAATACATCCATGCGGCGATTTCAGCTTTTTACGGTTTGCAAACACAAGATTTTTTGTTGTTTTGTTTACTCCCATCACAAAACCACCCGGTTCCGTAATGTCCGTAGAATAAAACGGCTGCATTGCAACAAGCGAGCCTGTATAAAAAGGACGCATATTTTTTACCATCCTAACACCTGTAGGAAGTGCCGTATTAAATGCTTTAAGCTGCACATAATTATATGTGTCTAATGTCACTCCCGTTTTTCTCGCTTTTCGTTTCATTTCATCAATACGCAGTGCCAGCTCATCTTCTGATGAGGCAGTCACTGCAACAAGAAGTCCTGCCTGTATGCACTCCTCATCCTCATCATCAAGCTCATCCATGTAACTTTCAAGTTCGGCACGCTTTTTCTCTTTTGAATATGAAATACCTGTGACTGCCTGGTTGTTGCTCTTCTTTAAATCAGCCTCCTTTGCTATTGAAAGTTCATTGTTTCCGTATTTGCTTTTAAGCATTTCTTTTGTAACTGCATGCTCAACAGGTGCATAATCAATCGTCACAAACGACTGGTATGAAGTATCGGATATTGTATGTATTAGATTTCCTTCATTTAATGACATGTCAAATTCCCTTGCAAAAAGAACAGAAACATACCTGTCATTATTAAACAGCATGAAATCCCTGAATCCCGTTTCCCCTGAAAAAGGAATTACATCATAAAGCACGTCATCATCAAAGTTGTACTCTTCCTTCTCTTCCTGATAGAAGAAGTTCCTTAATACATTAAGCCTTTTTATGCCGTCAAGCGGAACTATAAAGCTCTTCATCGCCTTGAACATTGTGTCAAGCTCGCTGTCCATTGCAAGAAAATAGCTTCTTGCTTCGTCATATGTAGGACTTTTTACCGTGATTGTAAGATAAAGCATGCGTTTCAAATCATGCAGCTTTGCATCTTCAATCTTTTCGTCAATCCATCTTTTTATGCCGGCGGATACAAGCGGATATTCTGCTGAATTCATGTCATTGAATATGTCAGAAATGAATTTATCCATATCCTGGTATTCGTTTGCAACCGTGATTTTAAACGAAGCCGACATTGATTTTAAAAATGTCATGAGATTTAAAAGAACGCTCTGTTTCTCATCGTTGTTCTTATTTATGTAATTTGTATCAGAAAAAACGTAACATCTGTCATACAGGTTTTCACCCGGCTCGTTTTCAACCTGTGCCATTCCGTTTTTAAACATCTTATGCACAAACAGGCTGTCACGTATATTCTGCGGATACCGCCCTACAAAGGGCGGTTTTGTAAATACCACGCTGTCAGCAAATTTTTTTACCGGATTTATGTAAAAAGCCATTTTTGTATCCTTCCTTTCTTTCCTTATACATTCTGAAATGCCTGTCCGGCTTTTCATCTGTTTCATAAACAAGCACCCTGCATTTTTCGCTGTATCTCATTTCCTTTACCGCTTCAATGAATGCAAGATATCCCTGATATTTGTACATATGTGCAAACACAACAAGTGCCGCAAACGGAACGGCAATGTAAATACAGAATACAAGACTGACTTTGAAAACAAAAAATGCAGTGGCTGCAATAATCCCTCCGAGAATGAATCCCTGCAGGATATACCCGACTTCCGTTCTTGAAAATCCTTTCCAGAAATCCATCTTGTATTCAGTATTAAAATCTTTATTTAAGTGTATTTTCATTAAAGTGCCTCCTAATTCAATGCAAATGAACGTTTAAGGAACGTATCAGATGCCTTTACTGCAGTTGCCATAAAAGGCATGAAAATAAGTGCACCAACAACCGGTACAGCACCATCAAACCAGCTTCCAAGCCCTGACACATTCATGAATGACGTAAGGCTCCAGTTGATTCTTGTTGCAATCTGTATCACAAGAACAATCACAACTATCTGCAGCGTGTTTGTAAGAAAACTTTTAAACCATGCAGCGGCTGTAGCCTCAAACCCTTTTCCACCAGCAATTGTTGACATTGCAACAGGTGCTGTCGATATAAGCATGAAAAGATTAAGGAACCTTCCCAGCACTTCAAGAAGAATTGTTATTGAGCATACCGCTGCAACGATTAAATAAATTGGTGCCACTAAAAGCATTGCAAGCCTGAAGCCTGCATCATAATCTCCGCCTACAACACTCGGCACCGCATTTGGGATAAACACATCTGACGTATTTATTGCAAAGCCTGTAAAAGCCTGCATGATGTCAAGAAGATTTACCATGAGCACATTTGCAATGAACAGTTTTATAAAAAGTTCAAAGCCGGCCTCAAGCGTTATTCCTTCCTTGAAATTTGATGCCTGCCGGCAGAACCCGGCAAGTGCAAAAATATTTAAAAACGCAGTTCCCATTGAAAGAAAAAACGGAAACACGGTATCCTTTACATAATCCCATGCACCTGCTCCGGCACTCATTCCAATAAGCTGCATAAGCTCTGATGTCTGCGGATTTGAAAAATCACTTACGTTTTTGCCAAGAAGAACCATTGTAAGGTTCATGACAAAATTCCACAGTTCCTGTGCAAGCGTATAAATTGAACCGCCTGACAGAAGGTCTACAATCCACTGCGGCGGTGAAACTGCAAGCATAACCATACTTTTATGCCTCCTGTCTATCCAAGCCATGCGCCGACAATCTGTGGTGCAAGTGTCATAAGAAGTGCACCTCCGATTTTTTTAAATCCCATCGCCTGCATTGTTCCTTCCTGCGACTGCATGCTTGTTCCCATTTCAAAGAAATCCCACAAAAGGATGCATGCACCGAGAGAGCTTACGGCAGCCTTTATAATCTCAAATATTGAGCCGAACGATTCCGTTACTATCTCTGCTCCTGAAGCAGCAAAAAGCGGCTGTGGGCAGAGTGTTAAAAACAGTGCTGTAAATACCATTATTAAAACAGCAGCTGTTTTTTTGTTTTTTACTATCTTAATATCTTTTTTCATAAAAAATCCTTTCCGTGCAGACATATTTAATTTTTCTGCACAAAAAAGGATGTGCCTGTCATTCCGGCACATCCTTTTAAACCTTATTAATTACAGTAACATCAAAACCTGTCACTTTTACCTACAAAAAACACACCTGGGACTGCTATCACAAGAAACAGTATCCAGAATATCATTCCTTTGAATCTGCTTACCTGTGCAGGAAGCAGATTTATTACAACTGCACATATGATTAATGCTACAATTGCAACAATAACTGCAATAAGAATCTGTTTTTTATTTCTTCCTCTTTTCATGTCAAAACTCCTTTACATTGTGACGGAATCCGTCACATTTTTATTCTTTTATCATCACGGAAGATACAAGATTGTTTTTAAGCGAAACTCCGGCTTTATATCTTCCAAATATGAAATACACAATGCCGTTTCTGCTTTCCGCGTTATATTCTGATGTATCTGTTGAAGCAGCCTCCATAAATACTTTTTGTGCAGCTTCATAATCCGAATCAGACGTGAGTGAAAAACAGCTTGTGCCTTTATTTAACTGTACCGCAATATTTTCACAGGTCTCACCTTTTGATGTATCAACGCTTACAAGCACTGATGATTTATTTGCATCTTCGTATGACTGTGTTACTTTTGATGCTGAAAACGGCGATGCAGTCTGTGAAACATACGTTAAGCCCGCATCTGTCAAATCCTTTACATCCAGCGGATACTTCATTGTTTTTTTGTTGAATTCAAAACGGATTATGTTTTCAGCTGAATCATATGAAAATGCAGTTATCCGTTCATCTTCGTTTTCTGACACAGGCTGCTCATCCGTGACGGAATCCGTCACATTTTCAGCCGGATTGTCCGCACCGGAACTTTTCTTTACTGATGAAGAAACAGCAATTACAATTGCAATGACAAGCACGACAATAACCGACATGACAGCATTAACTGTCATTGCTGCTTTTGCATAACTGTTCTTGTTTTTATTTTTTTCTTTATGTGCTGCAAAATAAAAAGCTCCTGCAAAAGGAATAACAGTCATGACGCTGTATCTGTACCAGTCATTTGTACTGACACACTGCCTGTTTTCATTTCTAAGCTCATCAACCAGTTCTGCAAGCTGTATTTTTTCAGTATCGGTTTTAATGCTGTCCGGTTTCAAATCAGGCGTAAGCCTGGTTGTTTTTCCACTCCCTGAATCACTGATTTTACAGCCGCAGCTGCCGCAGTATTGACTGCCGTCTTCATTTTCAAAACCGCAGTTAAAACAAACTTTCATGATTTCTCCTTCATCTTTTCAAGAAGTTTTACATAACTTATCACATTGCTGTAATTTTTCTTTCTTTCCTGTTTTTCTTCTTCAATCACAACATTTTTTCCATTTACATATTCCATAAAATCTCTCCTTTTTGTGACGGAATCCGTCACATTTTTATTATGTTTCCAGGCTCATCTGTGCCCGGGTATAAAACAGCCTTTTCATTTTCAATGCCCTTATCCAGAACTTTCTGTTTTTCTTCAATTCCGGTAATAATGCCGTCTGCAGTTTTCTGTATAAGCTCAAGTGACGACCGGAACTCTTTTAAATCATCATTTCTGCTCCACCCGGCAATATAGCCGAATGAATAGTCTGACGCATCAATTCCGAAATGCCTGCATACCGCATAAGCCACACTTTCAGCCTCAACTTCTTTCTGGTTTCTTGACTTGTCATCATCTTCGGCATGAAGAAGCGAATGTGCAGTTTCATGTATTATTGTCTTGAATGTCTGGCTCTCACTCATTCCGCTTTTTACGCCTATTGAATTTGTATTTCTGTCAAAAAAACCGTTGCTCCCATTATTTATTTCAATAATATTTACAGGAACACTGCTGTAAATGCACGCAGCTTCAATAAGCGTTCCATAGTCTTTATCATTATCGGCAAGCATTGATGTTATTTCAGGGAGCGGCTTTCCTTCAGTCTGTGAAATGTCAAATACCGTTATTACTTTATATGACGGGATGTTTATTTCAACTTCACTGTAAACAGCATTGCCCCGGGCATCAAGAACTGTATTTCCATCAGAATCTTTCTGCATACATTCCGTTTTTATTTTAAAAGGCGAAGGAGCTATGATTCTTATTCCCTTCTCGCCTTTCATTACATGCCTTTCAAGGCTCTGCCATTTCTTAAATCCGGCAACATGCGTTGCATCCGGTTTCTGCATTGCAATAAGCATGCAGTTTCTGAAACTGTAGTTGTGGAATTTTGACATCACGTCAAGCCATGCGGCGTATTTATCACTGTCATAAAGCTGCCTGATTCCTTCTTCAAGCTGTTTTGTAATCTCTTTCATCTGATGTCCGCTTTTTTCAATCATGCCACTCCTCATATACGTGGAGAACACTCCGGCTCATCATAGCCGGCTTCCGCATTCTCTTCATGTGACACGATTTTTTCCGACTTATCAAGTGCAGCACGCATCTGACGCATGCTGTCGCTTAAATCTTTTTTATGTTCCCCAAGCCGGTATTCTTCAGGAATGTTTCTTCCGTCATATTCTTCCGGAATATCATTACACTTTACAAATCCGGCAGAAACATATGTACCCCCGGCATTTATTGCCGCATCTCGTCCATACGCTTCGTAATCAACGTAATCTGTGAGCCATTCAGGAATATCACGGTCTTCATTTTCTATAAGATACCTTCCAAGCTTTTCATCATTTCCTGCTTCAGGAATTAATTCAACCGAATCTGTTGACAAAGCAAGATTAATCATGTCTTTCAGGCTGTCTGTATGCTCCAGCGTTTCAATTGCTGCTGAAAATTTTTCAATATCAGCTTCATCTGTTAATACCCCGGCAAGATAATTAAGCTCGCTTAAATTTTCATGTTCACCAAGTACACCCGAAAGTCCATTAATATAGCAGTCGTAAGCAGACAGAAAATATTCCTGATATTCTCCAGTTCCTACTCCAATCTTTTCAAGCACGGCATCCATCTTTTCTTTCGTTGTAGGGAATGCCACCCATTCACCCACAAGTTTGCCTTCACTGTATTTGCTAAGATTTGTGACAAACGCTGCAAAAGGATACTGCGAATTTTCAAACTTATTTACTCCCATGCATTTTCTCCTTAAAAATCAATAAATTAAGGCAGACTGTTAATCTGCCTTTAAAACTGATACATATATATTTTTTCCGGTGGGCTTCTTATCTGCATCTTTTACACTCCCTATATAATTCATTGCACAAAAAAAGGAAGCCCGGATTATAAAATCAAGGTTTCCTTTTTTAATCTTATTTAATTTATTCTTGTGACGGAATCCGTCACAATTATGCCGTCTTTATATTTCTGACAAGTATATATTACTACATTCCGTCAGTGTCATCTAGTCTCATTTGGTGTCATTTAGTCTCAAAAGTGTCAAACTCTAATATGGTATTAATCCATAAAACCATACTTCCCCACATGAGAAAGTACCGATTTTATAAAAAGTATTACTTCTCCAAGCCCATCCATGGTCTTCTTCATATTTATCTGTCATATCCATAAACTCATTTGACATATGTCCCTCTGAATTAATTGGTATATAATAAAAACCTGTGAGATTTTCAAATCTGTCTGTCTGATTATTGTACGCATATCTTGTGGTTGCTACTTCAAGCTCATACGGACACTCTACATCTGCCCCCTGACGCACGTCTTGTCCACGGAGATAGCTACTACCATTACCATGGTACTGTGCTCCATTTGGTCCATGAATTAATCCCCAGCCATCAGGGTCATGGTTTGGATTATATTTTTCTACTAACTCATCATAAGTTAATTCTGAATCCGGTTTTTCAGCAGGTTCTTCCGGCTCTGGTGCTGGAGCAGGTGTTTCCGGCTCTGTAGGTGCTGGCGTTGGCTCTGGTGCTGGTGCTGGTGTTTCTGGTTCAGCCGGTGCCGGAGCAGGTGTTTCCGGCTCTGCAGGTGCAGGTGTAGGCTGTGGTGCAGGTGTGTTATTACCACCAGCATTATTATTGTCACTGTTTTCACCATTGCTGTTACCACTGTTATTATTCGTATTATTTGCCACATTAGAGGCTTCTGTTTGCTTTACTTCTTCCTTTGCTTCTTCAATTTTCTTTTCTTCTTCTTTTGCCTCGCTTACTTCCTGCTTTATTTCATCAGATGCAGCTATGTCTGATACTGTATTCTCATCAGATTCTTTTGCATCTTCTATCTTTGCATCTTCTGTAACTTCAAGATGTGTTCCGTCTGATTTTACAAGTGAACCGGCTTCTTTTACCTTTATGTCAGAAACAGTAAGTTTACCGTCAACAGTAGATGCCTTTCCTGTAAATATTGCCTTGTTTCCGTCCGCATCCGTAACCTCAATTGTTGCATCACCATTTTCGTTCGCTACAGCTTTGCCTTCAAGGCGTACTGTATTGCCGTCTGCATCCGTATAATCAAAACTGACAATTCCTGTTTTTGTAAGCTCTTTGGCTGCAAGGCTGCTTGTTTCCTTTGAAACCGTTGCCTGTGTTACATCTGTACTGTTTACATCTGCTGTTTTTTTCCTGCCGCATCCGGCGAATGAGAACGCCGTAACCAGTGCAACAAGAATTACTGATGTTTTAAATAACTTCTTTTTAATCATGTCTTTTCCCTCCCGTTATATAAAATGAAGTCTTATTCAGAGTAATTTATTTCTTTGTGACGGATTCCGTCACATTCAATCTAAAGATTGCATTCTCCATCAAATAAATATCCACATTTACATGCTATTGTTGTTCTTTCACCTTCTGATGATGTTGTAATCACCGGCTTCTGTCCACATACTGGGCATGTCACTGATGATTTTCCTGTCCTCGCCATTTCCAGTCTGAACTTCCGCATCAACATAAGTGATTGCTCCGACATCGGTGACAATGTTTTTTCCTTATTTTCCCGTGCAATGAATTTCATATTTCACATCCTTATTTTGTGACGCATTCCGTCACATTTCTTTTTCCGACTCCTGACTGCCGGCCTCAATGATTTTCTTCTGATAAAGAAGCTGGTAATAAAAAGCCCTTATAATATAATCCTTGCACTTGTTGCATCCCAGCTCCTAGTCCTGCACTGTCCTGTATGATATATGGAAATATTCTGCAAATTCCCTGCGGCTCATTCCTGCCCTTTCCCTTAACTCACGAATTGTCATGTTATCACCTCCGGAAGTTTATATATAATATGTATCTTTAAGCTTATTATACATGTTACGTATGTAAATGAAAGAACTATTTTTCCACATCTGCCTCAAAAATCATGTCATTATACACCGTAAAGGGGAAATTTACGGCGTTTCCGTCTGTTTTCCACAATTTAATATTTTTTTCATCAAAAGCCGGAGAATCTATCTGTGAGCCCTTTTTCACTGTGTATGTTTTTGACATTTCATCATCAAGCAGCCTGAATTCGATTGTGGCATAATCGTTTCCGGAAATGCTTTCTTCACTCTTTTTGTTTTCAAGAATAATGCTCTGCACAGATGTGACATGACCAATGCTTTTATTAAGGTAACTGAATTCCTGTGTTACAAGCACATTAAGAAGTCCTTTCCCGTAATCAACATCAAGAATATCTGCCGTTACTTTGCCATCGCTTTCAATGCCGTAATTTAACACCGAAAGCATGTCTGATACAAATTCATCTGCTGATGATATATCATAAGTGTTTTTATCAAGCACCGTCACCGCTCCTGTGACTGCCTCATCGAGTTTGTCAGACATTTCACTTTCACGAATGCTGCGTGCATCAATGCTTAAAACCGTCCCGATTGAAAACACCGCAGAAAGCATTATAACCATTGCAATAATTATATTTCTCATGATGCTTCCTCCACGGCGATTTTTATTTCCTCACTGCACTCATGCTGCTGTGCGTCATATACGTAAAGCTGCAGCGTATATGTTCCCGGATAACGGAAGTTTATTGTCTTGTCAGTTTCACTGTATTCGCTTATATAATCATTTCCGGCTGAATCCTTTACAGACATTACCCTGAAGGAATTAACAAGCACCGCACTGTATGTACTGCCTTCAAGTTTAACGTTAAAATACTCCGGCAGCTTCACTGTATTTCCGGCTTTTATTATTCCGGCATCATCATTGTAGCTTATTTCCGGTCTGGCAGCTGCAGCATAATTCTTTGTAATATCTGAATCAGCATAAGAATCATAATCCGTATCTTCCGGCTTTATTTCCTGTCCGATTACATTTACAACACCCTTTGACGTTACGCCGCTACTGTTTGTATAAGTTATGTTCTGCATAAGAAGCATTGCACTCAAAAAAATGAATGCTGCAAGTGCTGCTTCACCGGCATGCCTTATTACAAGTTTCATTTCCTGCCTCCTATCCGCCGAGCACCGGCAGCGTAAAACCGGTTATGGCATTATTTAAGTCACCTCCGATAAAAGTGGTAAGTGCCACGCCGATAAGAATCAGCGTCACTAACGCTCCAAGTGCCGCCTCCCCGGCAAACCCTGTTATATCTTCCATAAACTGCCTCCTTATTCTAATCCTCTGAATTTTCAGTTATTTTACTACGGCAAATATTTAAGTGTAATTTCGCTTACCACATCATTATCGTCATAGTATACGGTAAGGTAATAATACTTTATCCAGACATTTTCACCAAGCATGCATCTGTTACTGAAATCACAATTTGCTGTATAATACCCTTCCCTTTCAATCTCTTTCCGTTGTGTTTCTCCAAAGTTTGAAACCACTTCTTTTTTTGTTGTTTTTCCCGGTGTTATACCAAGAATGCTAATATCTTGTGAATAGGAATAAATTCGGTTTACTGTAAGGTTTTCAAATGGGCTGTTTTTACCACTATAATTCCACGCGTCAATACCTACTTTATCATTTTCATTTGCTTCTGCCTGCGTCCAGCAGTCACCCCTTCCAAATCCTGTCATATCATGTGATATATATGTTCCATCTTCATTTGTTTCGTCGTTTCCCGGCTGTTTAAATGTCAGTCCGAGAGTTTTTAAATCCGATACTTTACACGGCAGGTTGATGGTTTTACCATTACCAGTTACGGCAAGTGTTCTTAACACTTTTTCTTTTTGTATTTCATTATCCTTATTATTCTGTTCTTCCTGCAATTCCTGTAATTCAGCCATACCGCTGTCTGTTTTTATGTTATTGTTATCACTCCTGTCGTCCGTACATGCTGTCAGCGACAGCACTGTTAATAAGCTTAAAATTATTAAAGCTGTTCTTTTCATCCGCCTGTTCCTCCTGTTGTTTAAAACATAGTAAAAAATACATATAACGCCCTGAAAAATCCGGCAATGGCAATTCCAATCACCGCATCAGCGGCAGCTCCTCCTGCCTGTTCAATCAGCTGTTTCAAATCTGCCTCCTATCTTGCAAATGAACGGCACTCGTGATGTGATGTCATTTTTAATACAGGAATGCTGTAATCGTATTTGAGAACAACTTCACATATAACTGTTTTTCCTGTCTCGTCTGTCATCTTATCAACTGAAAGTGTATATCCGTTATCATCTGCAGTCTGTATGCATCCGTTAATCACATTATCCGAAAGATTTGCACTTTCTATTTCCTTTGTCACATCCTGTGCGTATTTTTTCGCCGCCTGTGCCTGGCTGTCAGCCGTTATAATCGCACTCAGCACAAGTGCGGCAAGAAACATAAGGAATATCGAAAGTCCCGTTTTAAATACCTGATTCATAAATGACCTCCTACATATTTCCTGTAAGGCTTAAAAAAGACAGCATCATGTATACCATGTCTGTCATCATAAGCACACATCCGATTCCGCCTTCAGCATAAACATATAATTCAGATGCCGCCTGTCTGTCTTCGGCTTTTACTGCCGCAGCCCTCTGTGTCATCTTCCTGTTCTGTGTAAGCACGTTTCTTATTTCATTGTCTATGTCAGAGCCTGCAGCATTCATTACACTGTAAAGTGCTCCCATCGCTTCATTGATTTCTGAAATGTTGAAAAATTTCATGAAGTCATTGAACGGTACAGGTGACGTCGGCTTTTCATCAAGAGCAAGAAGCATCTTTTTTATCTCCGGCTTTAAGATTCCCGGGGCACTGTCATATGATTTTGCTATAGCCATAGGCACCGTATCATGCTGCATTATAAGTGCTATCTGTATAATCCACTCCGGAAAGGCAGACTGTATCTCTTTTGACATGTCATCCTTTAACGCCTGGTATCCGAATCTGTATGAAGCAGCTATAAATACGGCAATCACTGCACCGGCAGCTGTGAACAGCTTATTTTTCGTTATGATATAAAAAACAGCCGTTACGGCTGCCATTGCAAGTGCAATAAGAAATGATTTCTTACGCTGCTTTTTCATGTCATAATTTACTATCCCATCAAAACGCTCTGCCAGTTTCTCGTCACTTTCAGGTGTCTTTTCTTCAACCCAGCTTACACCTGACACACTGCTTACCTTTGTATATAAAAGCACTGTTACACTGATTACCGCAACAGAGGCTGCCCTTACAGCGAAGTGTTCGCTCAAATCAAAGCTGAACGCCTTATAAAAAATAGGCAGATACAAAAATGCAAGGCAGAAAAGAATCACAAACACTGAAAAAACAACGAACACACGTTTTAACCTGTTTTTCTCCTTCTGTCTTGCAACCACATCCGATACCCAGTCCTCCCTGTCATTAAGCTGTACTTCCGTTCCCAAATCGGCACTTCCGCCGTTTTTCTCAACAGAAATAAAAAAGGCGTGCATGCGTTTGATTCTTTTGTTCGGATATTTTTTTTCAATAATTTCAAGTGCTTTTTCTTCCACACTTCCGTTTGTGACGGAATCCGTCACAAATTCAGGATTGCTTATAGCTTCAATGGCATCATGTATTGCTGATTTCATTTCACCTTCATGAAAAACTTCTTCGGCATTCTTCAGGGCTGTTATTATTTTTCCTGATGCACGGAAATAGTAAAGCATCTTTTCCATATATTTTGAGGCATCAGAAAAACGTCTCTGTTCATACAGTGCTTTGTATGAATTTCTTATAAGAAACGGTGTAATCAGTACACCAAAAGCCGCTATTACAATATATCCCGCCACATGCAGCTTAAAAAGAAATGCTGCAAGAATGCTTCCTACAATGACTGAGAGATATGTTATAATCAGGTTTTTAAGTGAATACACATAGCCGTACTGTTCTATCTCACCTATAAGATTTTTATGGTTGAGATAGAAAAACCAGTTTTTCTTTTTATTCATTTATCTTTTCTCCCTTCTGTCAAGATGGAACGGATTGGTTATATTAACAGACTTCATTTTTTCAATGATACTGTCAGGTATCTTATCAGTTACCGCATTGCCTTTTATTAAGTAATCGTGGCATACGTTGTAGCCGCAGCTTCTTTCAAAAAAGCCTATCTCATCAATGAACCTTTCTGCCGTTCCATCCGGCATTTTTCTTTTTCTTATAACCACCCCGACATCAAGGTTTTCAAATATGTTGTTTTCAAACTGCATAAGGTTGGCATCCTTAGGCATTAGATTTAATATCCTGTCGGGAATGCTTCTGTAATTTCCTGCATGTATTGTACTTATTCCCGGAACGCCTGTCGTCCACAACGACACAAGGTCGCTTACCTCGCTCCCCCTTACTTCCGTAAAAAGAATTCTTCCGGGGTTTAATCTCATGCACAGTTTTATTGCCTGTGTGTAGTCAAAAACGTCATTTGTCTTTAATGCCATGCATGCTGCATCAGGCTTGAGCTTTTTATAAAACCATTCCGCCGAATCCTCGATTGTCACGACAACTTCATTATCCGGAATGTAAAGGCTTAAATATTTGCCAAATTCTGATTTTCCGGCTTCCGGAACTCCTGCAATCATTACGTTGCACCCGGATTTTATGCAGTTTATTAAAAGATTCAGCGTCTGCATGTCAGCATATCCGCTTTTTACAAGCCCGTCATATGTAAAACGTGACTTTGCTGTCGTCTTTCTTATCATAAGGCTGTTGCCGTTTAGTGCAATCGAATCATGCACTGCTGTAACCCTTATATGAAGTTCTTCATTTTCTGTTTCAAGCACATTTTCTTCATAATTGAAACGCTTTCCTTTTGAATTCGCTATATGTGCTATAAGTGAATTTATGTATTCATAAGTAACCTCTTCATCATCAATACGGTAACACCTGTTTGAAGTATCCTTAATCCATAGCTCCGTTCCGTTATAGTCAATATTTGTGACTGCCTCATCATCAAGATATTTCTGCAGCGGCTTTAATCTTTCAGGTGTCAGTATTCCTGTCTGAAACTCTTCCAATTTCTCTCCTTTCCATGAATACAGGGGGCAGACACGCCCCCTGAGATTTCAATTCTAAATTTAAAACTAAATACTTGAGAGCTTTGTGAAAAGTCCCTGAATGAAAGTATCCGCCGCACCGCCTTCTTTTAAAAAGATAACGGCAAGTGCTATGATGGCAAGAATTACAGCTGCACAAGCTGCAGCCTGTCCCAAATGCTCCATTAACCACTTCATTTTCTGTTTCCTCCTTTTTCAATTTTTTGTCAGACGTGATTCAGGGTACAAAAAAGCACGGGAACGCCCAAACGGCATTTCCGTGCTTTTCAAACTCTATCTTATCTTATTTGACGATTATATAATACCACACCTTTTTAGTGTCATCCAGTCTCATTTGGTGTCATTTAGTCTCAAAAGTGTCATTTAGTGTCATCTGCCTTATTTTTTTATCCTTCTCTTCCTGTTTATCTTCAACTCTGTAAAAAATCAGTTTGGGATTATATTCTATCTGTTTCACCTTACTGCATTCTCTTCTGTCAGCATTATCTCCACAAAGCATATATTTTTCATCAAGTCTTCTATATACATACCATGGCGTAGTATTTTCACTTTCTATAATATAAAAATCCGCTTTATTTTCAACCTTAATATCATATTCATTTAAAATCATTTCACATAAAAATGTTTCAGCCAAAGCTGTTACAATTTCAATTACAGCAATGTTATTTACTTCATAAAGAATTTTTATTAGTGGTGACAATAAAGCTCCCGTACTAATAATCAACAATATATATGCCTCATTATTTTTACTAATTACCGCAATTATGATTGTTGCAACTATTACAAAAAAATATATACTAATATATATCGGACAGACTTCTTTAGTAATTATATATGCAAACATCATGTTTTTTAATGAATATACAATAAATAAAATTAAATACGCATATGTATCCTTAATTAATTTATCTTTTTTGCTCATAAAAAGAATTTCCTCTCTAGGCGTTGCAGCTATTTTCTGGAATTTCATAAATCCAAACAAAAATATACATCCCCCAACAGCCACTGCTGGCACACTTCCTTTTAAAATTTTTTCTAGTAACTCCAACATTTCTTCCATTATCAGCATCTCCTCATAAAAATTTTATTTGATACACAATATATATCGAACATTTATTCTAAAACTTTATATTCCTATTATTTTTTATACTTATCAAACATATCAATATAAACTTTTGGGAAACCGCTCTTTTGATTTAACAAAGAATAGAAACACACTTCCTGTGTATTAAAGAAATTCCAAAGACAAATTTTGACAGAAAAAATCTTTTCGTCTGTCATATTAAATATGTAAGAATTTTTAACTTTTTTCAAAAATATGAAAAGGAGGTTTTGATAATGAAAAAATTTTTTCAAAAAGCAATTAAAAACTTCAAGAAATCACTACATATCAGCATACATGTAACATTAATCATCAACTTTGAGAATTAACCGCTGATTAAACAAAACTGACAGCTTTATCTACAGGCTGTCAGTTTTGTATTTCAGCCTCTTAAATATTAGGTATATACTCCTCATCCGGCTCATCGTTTTCATAAGAAGCCTCTTTTAGTTCTTCATATGAATATAACATCTTTATTGTATTACTCTTATAATACTCCTGCTCTTTTTCAAAATATCTCACAAGCCCATCATAATCACGCATGTGCTGTGCCTTGTTTAAACACCTGTAATATTCACTTTTATTTTCATCCCTGATAATAACAGGTACCATATTATTATCAAGGCATTGTTTTAGTATAATCATCCTGCCGACTCTTCCATTTCCATCCTGAAATGGATGGATACTTTCAAACCCGGCATGAAAAGCTGCAATATCTCTAAGTGTTATGTTAGCATTGCTATTAAAATCCAGAATCAAATCATTTATAAGTTCCGGAACTTTTTCCGGTAAAGCTACACTTATATCACTCACTCTGTTTTCACGTTTTTTCCAGTCTCCGACTGCATAACCGTTTGCCAAATCTTCAAACACGCCTTCTTTAAGGTTTTTGTGCATCCCTTTTATTAATTCACTTGACAGTGGTTCATCCATATGTTTCATCATATAATTAAACATTTTGAAATGACCATTCATTTCTTCAATGTCTTTTGACCTGAATATAACATCTGTGTCATCTGTATAAAATGTTCCCGTTTCGAACATTGAAGCTGTCTGCTTTTCTGTAAGTGTACTTCCTTCTATTCTGTTAGAATTATATGCCATGCTCCGCTGTGTAAATCCATATACACCGCTTCTGTCCTGTTTTTTAAACTCTATTAATAATCTCTGCTTTAAACGTACTGTAAATTCATTTTCATTCATAGATTATATTCCTCTCCCGACCTTCTATTACATCCAAAATCATAATGCATTTTCGTAAATCGTTAATATATCTGCCATTCATATATATTATACACAAAATAATAATTGTTGCAAATACAGCAACAGCTGCACAAATAACAAATATGCATTCTTTTTTATATTTGAAATTTTTACCTAATCCCAATATTAACTTACTGCTTTCATAAAAAATTTTCATTATTTTTTTCATTTAAAATAACATTAAATAATACATCCTCAATATATTTGCAGCATATATTTAATATATGTATTTACATAACTATTACTGCTTATAAAACATTAACTGTACTACCACACTTAATAAAACAGCAAACAGTAATACATTTGATACTACTTTATAGTGAAACATTTGTGAAATAAACATTATAAATGGAAATAAAAACTGAAAAAAACTTCCTAATATATGCTGTATACTCTTTTCATCTTTCCGTATTATATAAAATGCTAGCCTCCCAAATCTTAATACTAAAAAAACAATCAACACCACCTGTACCCAGAATATAAACATATACTCTGATTCAGGCAAACTTGTAACATCAATCATAAATTCTCTGTCTCCATTCTACAACATTTTCCGTTTTCGTGCCACATCAATCCGAATGGCTGTCTGAATACATGTCATGATTCACACGGCTCTGCCAGTAAGCCTTATTCGTTGTCGGTGCATTAAACAAGGCTGCGATAAGATATGCCTTTATGTTTTTTATGTCAGATACCGTATGCTGCATCCTGTCATGCACATAAAACATGTCAGATGATGTTATTTTTAAAAATCTTGCTCTTACGAAATTCTGCGACCAGGCATTTCCGGCAATGTAGCTCTTATCAGAATTACGCATTATGACCTCAAGAATGATGTTGTAATACTCGTCATACCATGACTGCTTGTCTGCATCCCGGATGTAAATGTCATACTCTATATTTGCCTTGACAAGCTGCTCATAATATTCTTCTTCTGTCATATCTGTCTGTCCTTTATCTTCAGACTGATATGATTGATAGATAGATTGATTAGTATTATTTGATACATTAGCATTTATATTATTATAATTATTTTTATTATTCTTCTGCTCAGGGGTATGTAAATTTTGGAGTGGTGTAAAATTTGGAGTGGTGTAAATTTTGGAGCACTGTAAATTTTGGAGTGGTGTAAATTTTACAGTGGTTTCATGGGCTGGATTGCCCGTTAAGTCCATATCCGGTAATTTTTTAACAGAGCCTCCCGATTCATCATGGCACACGTCCATCTTACCCGGCGATTCTGTATTAATACTTTCTGCTTCACTCTCCTGCAGTATACTGTCTGATTTCTGAATATCTGGATGCACAGCCGCCTGTCGTATCTTTGTAAAATTCATTACATAGATTATATCTGCAAGTCCTGCCTGCTGTACTTTTATTATAAGCCCAAAATCAGACAATTCTTTAATGTATTTTAATGCTGATTTCTGGTTGATTCCCATATCAGACGCAACCGCCTTTGATGTATATTTAACATAAGCCCTGTTATAATCATCATACCAGCCCCTTTGAGCCGAAAGTGCCATCCGGTCAAGCATAAGCCCATAAAGAAGCTTTGCCTGAAGGCTTAATCCCTCATATATTTCTTCCGTAAAAAACAGCTTTGGAATTTTTAGGAAGCTGTACTGCCCCGATTCCTCTCCATAATAGTAATCAAATTTCATTTTATCTCTCACCCTTTGCATTATTCCACAAACGTGACGGATTCCGTCACAAATTAAAACGGGACGGATTTTTGTGGGGTTTCCGTCCCGGGTCAGTAATGAATCCTGATTATCCAATCAGGAAATCCCCTTTTTGCTTTGATGCTACGGACAATGCTGCAACTGCAATACCGAAAAGGGAGGCTGTCTAATCAGTTCTGAAAGACAGCATTAAAAATAACATGAACGCTGTTATTACAATCTTCATTCCGTTTATAGCTACTGCTGGAAACGGCAGTTTGACCTTAAATACAATAAAAAACAATATAACAGCTGTAACTGCCATAATCGCTTTTACTATTGTTTTTCTGCTTATCTGCCTGTTTTTCCTAACAAGTCTTTTCATTAAATCCCGCTCCTTAACACAATGCTTTTATCTTCCTTTAATGCCGCTTCTGCAGGCACTAATACACATAATACCTTTGCATCTTTTTTACCATAAAAATCGATAAAATCAACAGGTACACGCCTGTCCGATATATAATTACGGTAATATTCCTCATCAGCCAGTTTAAAATCCAGCACCTCAAATTTGTCAGAAACACCATTTTCAAATTCTCCGGACACCGTTCCCCGAAATGCAGTTCCCTCATTGTAAAATACTTCCACATCATCAAAAACACCATTGTATTTACTTTTTAAATCTGCAACTGTTAATAACATTTTAATAATCCTTTCCTGATATAATCACATTATTTACATTGCTGTCGGAATAACATTCGATATACAACACATTTGTTTCTACTTTGTATGTATAAAATTCTTCTTTATATTTAAAACTTCCGGATGATGAAACATCAGACAGCATTTCTGCACCCGGAAACTTATCATTAATCGCCTTTCCAATATTATTTGAAGAATTATTGATAATCATATCTGATGCTGCAGAACAGCCTAATTTCACACATAAAAACATAATAACAAATATTTCAATTAAGAAAATCTTATTACTTATTTTTTTTACCAGCAAAGGTGCTATTAATAATATTGCAATAAAACACAGCATTGTAAAAAAATAAATAAAACCAGCATGCGTAGTTCCAAAAACATTCATAATCTTTATCCTCCGAATACATATACAATTCCTATATATGTCATAACTGCACTCATAATTAAGGCCGAAACCAGGTAACATAAAACTATTGGACTTTCATGCAGTCCCAAAGCTCTTTCTCTAACTGCCCTTCTTGGATTTCTTTCGAAATATAATGTAAGCTCTTCCTGTATAGGTGCTTGACTTTCTAAATGTACTTTATAAGTTTTATTATTATATTCATACGCATATAAACCTATATATCTGCTACTGTCTTTAAGTCCACCTTCCCACGGAGCGTCTGTTGCCTTTATCAATTTTGCTTTTACAACATGTCCTTCACGTTTCGCTTTTTCAAGTATTTTTTTATGTTTAAACGGTACTATTAAAACATGTCTTATCAGACAAATTATCGGTGTAAACGGTATTCCCAATATAATACCGCTTCCTATTCCAACTATAATCATTATTTTTGTTTCTAAATCCATTTATTTTTTCCCCTAATTCTTAAACTTTAAATTTATCTGCCTGCATCATATTTACATATATCATAATATTTACACAGCAGACAGACATGTCTGCAATCTCTTGTTTTTAGCATATGTTTAATTCTTAATATTAACGCTTTCATATTCACCACCATTCCAGATATGGCTTTTCTCCAAAAACACCTGAATTTGTTTTATAGTGAAACCATATGCCTGATTCATATTTAATACATAAATTTCCCTGGTCGTCTTTCCATGATTTTACAGGTTTTCCAAATCTCCACCTGTCAAAAGCTCTCTTGTGTTGTTCATAGCAATCTACAACTTCTGCTTGTTTTACAGAAATGTCAGCAATACTTGATTCTTCCGCTGCATTTATTTCTGTGTCGTTATAATTCATTATCTGCTCCTTTCCCACAGGGACATCCGCCCCTGTGATTATTTTTCGTGATATATACTGAAAATGAATAAGTATCTTTATTAGCTTTACCAACCTTGATTAGGGTCGCTTTTCGATGGCTGTACATCTTTATAATCCATAATTTTGGTTGTGATTTTTATTGGATATTTTAAAGCTGCATTATCTTCGTCATAACATGCCATGCAGATTCCCAAAGACCTTAATCTGCATGTAATATCTTTTCCGTCATAATATGCCTGTAAATTTTTTAAAGTATCATCGTCTACCGGACAGTACCATTTGCCACTGTTAATTCTTGATATTATTTCAGGTATCATTTCTTTGTTCCATTCAGGAATCAATTCATACACATCATAATCCCCAAAGTTACCATACCCGTCATAACATTCTTCATAAATTGCCTTTCCGTATTTTTCCTGGAATTCTTCCGGAATGAGCAGGTATGTATCTTTATACACATCATCCTTTAATTGTCTGTTTGTATCACTGTAAATCCAGCTGAATTGTCCCATATTTTACCTCCATTCTATATTTATCCCGCAGCATCCGCAGAAATATGTATTTGTAAGCATTGACAGCGTTGCCCTGCACTTAGGACATCTGGCTATTGCAGACACTCCGGCAAGACCATTTGCTTCATGATAATCAATGACTTTATTTGTGACGGATTCCGTCACATTTTTTTCATTTTCTTTTTCACTTACATCAGGCAGATATTCGGGATGATTATAAATATTATCCTGTCCTGAAAGCTGCTCATCATCACTGTATATATCCTCCGGGTTATACAATCCCATTTCAGTTGCAGCACTTACAAACTCATGCCATGTTATTTCTTTTCTGTTATTAATCGCAACACCTCTTAACGAACATCTGTAACTAAGTCTGTATTCACTGTGACCGCTGTGTGTTTTCCCTTCTTTATCTCTAAAACATTCTTCTAAAGATGAATATTTTCTTATTACGTCTTTTGTATACGACGTGTGGTCATATATGGCTTTAAATGCTGATTTGATTTCTGATGCGGAAGGATTTTTTATCGTTTTTACGGCATCTTTAATTGCCTTTGTTTCAGTCACACCGGAATCAATTATTTTTTTCTGCTCTTCTGCCGGAACACTTGCAAGAGTTTTTGCAGCTTCTTTTGTTATCTCATTTTTTTTGAATTTTTCCATCGCCTCATCTGATAAATTTGATGAAACTGTTTTATATTCCTGTACTACAGTTTTACTCATATTCATTACCTTTGACAGCTTCTCAACAAGTCTTCCGGAAGCTGCTTCAGGGAATGCTTCAGGATTTTCCTTTATAAGACGTGACATTCCCTCAATTTCACGCATTATTTCATAATCTGATTTCTGACTGTATCCATTTGTTGAATACACGGCAAATTCAGCCTCTGCATCAGTCATCTGCTTTACATAGCACGGAATCATCGAAAATTTTTCAATTTTCTTTTCTTCTGAAAGGTATTTACATGCCTTAAATCTTTTATGTCCTGCGAGAATTTCATATGTATCGCCGCCTGTTTTTCTTACAAGAAGCGGCTGTAAAACTTCACCGTCAATTTCTATTAAATCAGCAAGTTTCTCAACATCTTCTTTTGAAATTTCTTTGTACTGGAATCGTGATTCATTGAGGTTCTTATATGAAATCAGCTGCGGATGCATCTTTTTTGTCATTATCTGCTCAATCTTGTTTTCCTTTTCAAAAAAACTGTTTAACTTTGGCATATTATTTCACCTCCAGGCTTTCAAGAATTTCTGTTGCAAGTTCAGAATAATCTTCATTCACAGGACATCTGCTTTTGTGCATATAAAGCGGTTTGTGCCGTATAAGTGCACTTTTTATTGCCGAACAGTCAGCTATACTCGTATTCATAACTGAATAGTCGTGATTTTCACACAAATCCCTGTATATGATTTTCTGGCTTTTAAGATTGCGGAGCTGATTTACAAAAATCTTAAAATTAATTTCTCCGCATCTGTTTTCAAGTGAAATAAGTTCTTTTGTCACAAGATTAAGGTTGTCTCTTGACATGCCATCTAAAATGATTGGAATTAGTACAAGGTCTGATATTGCAAGTGCATTTTCTGTTGTTAATGACACATCCGGATGACAGTCAATCATGCACATATCATATTCATCTGCAACATCAGCAAGGTATCGCCCCAGCACATTTACATCCTTTAATTCTAACGAGGTAAGCTCATTAGAACCTTTTACAAAATCAATGTTTGAAAATCTTGAATGATATATGCCTTTCCTTAACGACATTACATCAGTCATTATTTCTGCTATGTCCGGTTTGTTTGTTTTAAGCCTTGCAATATCTGCATCAAAAAATGATGTGAGATTTGCCTGCATGTCTAAATCAATAAGAAGAATTTTCATTCCGTCTTTTGCATAATTTGCTGCAAGATTAAATGTTGTTGTCGTCTTGCCGACACCGCCTTTTAAATTCCATGTTGTTATAATAACCATTACTGACTCCTTTCTGTGACGGATTCCGTCACACCGCCAACCCCTTAGCGGTATTTCTGATTTTTATTTTTATCAATCCCATAAATTTCAAGATTGGTAAATTTACTGTTATACATTTCCCTGATGTTATCTACAGCATTTTTTCTTATGCGTAGAATAGTGCTACGGCTTTTATCATTTTCATTCATAAGCTTAGCCATTCCTTCTTTGTAGGAATTTTTAATATACAGCTGTTCAAGAACATAACGTTTGTTAATTGAAAGACTGTTATAACATGCAAGAATCCTGTTTATAGTCTCCTGCTCCTCGAGCAGTGCCCTTATTTTTTCTTTTACACTCAATTCCCAGTCATGCGTCAGTTTTTTATACTTTCTGTATACATCATCAAGGTCGTGCAGTTCGTTTGTGCGACTGTTGAAAGACTCACTGTGATTAATTGATGCGGCTCTTATCAGCCCTGCCTCGTCTTTTCCGGAAAGTATTTTTTTAATTTCCTCCTGATTCTTTTTTAACTGGAACTCGTGATTTTTAAGTACATCAATGATATATTCTTCGTTAATTGTTCTCAGCAATTTTCTTTTCCCTTTCAAGCCTCAGCTTCATTTTACGTTTCTGTGCCTCCTGTGCATTGTATGTCAATGCAGTCATGTTGTTTATTTTCAATTCCCGTAAAATTGTGTAATAGCTTACGCCAATTGTTACAGCTATATCTTTCTTGCTATAACCGGCTTTAAGAAGCTGTTCAAGAACCACCCTTGAATTATAATCAAGGGATTTATATTGTTTTTTACTCATTTTTACACCTTTCATAATTTTTAATATAAGACAGCTTTTTTAAACAAAAAAACTAGAGGCATAATTACCTCTAGTTTCATGTATAATATTTAGTTTTAAGTCAATATTTAAGCTGATTGACATTTTATAAGTTACATGACCTAGGTAATTACTACCTTTTGTAACTTAATTTTACAGCTTACACTTGATAGAAAATTTTAATCTTTACTCTGATGAGGATGGCGTGAAACACATCCGTATCAAAGCCAGACCTAATAAATGGCATGAGAATGACTGCCCTTTCTGTCACAAGTCATGTCCTGCTTATGACAAACATTCCAGCAGACCAACCACTTGGAGGGGACTGGACTGGGGTGGTATTCTGGTCGAAGTTGAATACCAGACGCATCGTATCATCTGCCTTGAACATGGGGTTATATGTTGCCGAAGTTCCATGGGCATATCCAGGTAGTAGATTTACCAAGGATTTCGACCTTACCGTTGCATGGTTTGCATCCTATCTTCCAAGAAGTACCACATCATACTTCATGAGAGTGGACTAGGAAACTGTAGGCCGCTGTGTCAATCGTGCTCTTCACGATTTAGAACCGGAGCACTCAAGAAGACTTGATAGTCTGGTTAATATCGGCATTGACGAAACCAGTTACAAAAAGGGTCACAAGTACATTACAGTAATCGTTAATCACGATACCAACACAGTGGTATGGGCATCGGAAGACCATGGCAAATCCGTTCTTGAAAAGTTTTATAAACAGCTTACTCCAGAGCAGCTATCCAGCATCAAGGTTGTTACAGGTGATGGTGCCAAATGGATCACAGAGTGTGTAAATGAATACACTCCTGACTGCGCCCATTGTGTTGATTCCTTTCACGTAATCGAGTGGGCTATGACAGCTCTCGATGAAGTCAGAAAAGATATCTGGCATGATGCCTACAGCGAATATAAGCAGGTCAAAAAAGATAATCCATGTAGCAAGGGTCGTCCTAAAAAGGATGATCCTGAACTTGCTATTGTGAAAGCAGCTAAAGCTAAAGCAGATGAGATAAAAGGCTCTGCATATGCACTTGGAAAGGCTCCTGAACATCTGACTGAAAAGCAGCAGCTCCGTATTAGTTTGATCGCTTCACAATGATTCTGCATTATTCACTTTTTTCTTTGCTCTGCTTGTTTTTATACTTTTTATCGCCATTTTAAACACTTCACCACTTGCCTTTACTAATTCAATTGGTACCGCATTACCTATTTGCAACGCTGAATCTGATAATGAATTACTAAAAACAAAATCATCTGGAAATGTCTGTAACCGTGCTGCCTCTCGTATCGATATAGCCCTGTCCTGGCTATAATGTCCGAATCTTCCTTTTGAATAACACAAACATCCTCCAGTAATTGTTGGTGCTGGTTTATCCGGATCCATTATACCATACACATCCCCATGTCCTGAAAAGACATTTCCCTCATCATCTTTCTTTTTATGACAATCCAAAACAAGTTTCTCTGACAGTCCATTTCTTGAACCACCATTAGCTCTTATTTCCCGAATTCTTTTCAAATTAGTATCAGATAGACCAGCACATTTATGGTTATGTATTTT
>OLGF01000319.1_pt1 | contig 56979 bp, 69 predicted proteins | sample 1604971 | NCBI WGS metagenome assembly OLGF01 (sample SAMEA3888902, study PRJEB22519) | human gut metagenome | biome: human gut; feature: human-associated habitat; material: faeces | place: Denmark | collected 2011 | reverse complement strand
TCATCGACCTTACAAAGGAACAGCAGATGGATGTTATCAGCAGAACATTCCATGACAGAATGTAATCAGAGTGCTTGAAAATGCCGAGAATACAGTGTTTATGCGACTTTGAGAGATTACCAAGTTATCGTAACTTATCGTAAATTGGTGTGAAATCTTATATAAATGGTGTAGTAAATGGCGTAGTAATTTTAAATAGGATTTAAGTACAAAGATAAATAAAATTCAGAGAAGAGAGATATACAGAAATGTATGTCTCTCTTTTTTGATATTCAAAAATCGTAAAAAATAGGGACACTAGACTAAATATAGGCAATGCACTAAAAAGCAATCTGCATAAAACAGATTCCTTAAACAAGTGGAAGACCCTGTCGAAGAATGGAAGTCCAGTTACTTTTCTGATAGAGAAAACGGACGATGATTATAGTCTGTTTTCCTTCGTCAACCGTATAAAAGATAAGGTGATTATTGATTATCACAAAACGAATGCTCCAGCTTGCCAGACCGGATCATCTACAAGACGGAACTCCTGTGGCAGGTCAGTTCTTCGTAGGCTTCAATGCTCATAACAGCAAGATCGCCTTTTTATAATGCCGGAGTTTTCCGTAACTGTGACACCTTATGAGAGGGAAGGCAGTAACATCAAGGGACTTGCCCGTATTTACTTTGAAAACAGTTTCATTGTAAATAACATCAATATCGTGCAGGGTAAAGAAAAAATCTTTGTATCAATGCCGTCTTATAAGACAAAGCAGATGGATGAGCAGGGAAAACCAATCTACCAGGATGTCTGCTATTCGGTCACAAAGGATTTCAGGGAAAAACTCTATAATGAGATTATCTCGGAATATGAGAAAGCAAAGGATAAGAGCAACGAAAAGGCAAGAGAGAGTGCAGAGAAACATCATGGCAATCCCGATAAAGAGAAGGACAAAGAGGCAACACCCTTTCGATAATCAGTAATCAGAGTACAGGGGCGGCCAAGGCTGACCCATTTACAGAATGGATATGGAAGCAGGAAAAACACTTACCAATGAGGAGGTTATAAGAGAACTTCTCGACTTATTAAAGAAAAATGCCATGAAAGAGCAGGCAAACGATGTATTTGAGATATGCAGCTATGTGGATGGACTGGAGAAAAAGATTGATTCCATGACGGAAGAACTCACCAATATGCAGAATCAGATCAAAGAAATGCAGGAAGATACACTTGTCAATAATGCTAAAAAGGCATTGTCGGAAGCACGGGAGCGACTTAATACCAGATGTAAGCAGATAAAGTCGCAGGTATGGGAAGTGAAAGAACAAGTCAGTTCTACAGCAAAGAGCATAGTCGAAGAGGCAAAGGCAAAGGGAAGAGCTGCATTATACAGGGTGTCTGAGTTCTTAGGAATTAAGAAAAGACTTCTCGATATCCGGGAAAATGTAAGGGGTGCAATCAAGACCACGGATAAGGATATAGCAAAGACAGGGCTTCTTGCAAAAGAATTTCGTGAAGCGGGACAGACAGTAGCCAATGCATTTCGTACTTTTGCTGATAAACCGGAGGTGGATTACTCACAAAAAGAGCAGAAACATCCCATTACAAAGGCGGTGCTTGCACCTATGAAATCGGTGAAAAAGATGCTTGTATCAATGAAGCTTCATCTGGACGCTTCGATTGATAAGCTGGATAATCTGGCTATGAATGTGCAGCTTGATAAGGAAAAGCATATGGAGAATGCGAATGAGCGGGAACAGACAGAGCCGGAGCAGACAGAGCCGGAGAGGGCAGAAGCAGAGAGAGTGGAAGCAGAGCTTGTATACTCTCCAATGGTCGCTGAACCACAGGAGTATCAGTATAATGCAGATGCATTTGAGGCTAGAGGTGTGGATGAGGTGAAACAGGAAGCGACACATAAGAAAATAGCGAAGGTAAGAGAAGATAAAGCTAGATAGATGTGAGGACATGGGAGAGATGCAACTTTTTTTGAGCAATTATTCATCGTTCTTTCGAGTTTTAGTTGATAATGAAGTTATTTCGTTTTATAATTAAAAAAAATAGTGATATCATAAAGCAAGTTTTTATACAAATATAGACAAGCGATTAAAATGAGCTAGATACAAAATTATAAAAGATATCTAGGACATTCTAATCCAGAATAAACAAGCATTCTTTTATTTAATATAAGAATATGTTGTAGTCAAAAATTGGAACAGAAAATTTGCGTATTTAATTTAAGAGTAATATACAAGTGATGTCGGGGTCATTGCTATGTAGTAATAAAAGAAATAGCATCAGTTGCCATATAACTTAAAAAGAAGGTGATAATATTTGTGATTAAAAAAGTTTGATTGTGTAATAATTGGAGAGGGTACATCGGAAAACTTTTTATCTAAATTAATGAGTAGAAAGATTTTTTCAGTATTTAATTGAAAGGCGGTCTAATTATAAAGAAAAAGTTTGTGGTAGTTTTATACCTTATAGTGATATCTGACTTTTTTCATATAATGGAATTGATATGATTCAACTTTCATGTGCTTGTAGTAATTAGATTCTAGTTATAGATACTAATTAGGCGGAAAAGATAGTAATTATTAGAATTTCATCTGTAAAGTATGGTATTGGAGTATTTCGTAAGAAAATTGACAAATATTTTACAGAATATGCAGTTCAATCCAGGATTGAAACATTATTTTCTAATTTAATTTTCCTTGGACATATTCTTATATCATACTGAAGAAAATTTAATAATTTTCACCAAAATAAAAAGGAGATTAGTTATGCAAAGTAAGAATTTAGAACAGATAAGAACAGTTATAAAAATGTTTTTTAATGAGTATGATATGGAAGATATTTATAATTATATAGATAACAATATATCAATGAATGAAATAAAAATAATAAGTAATAAAAATAGAAAGAAATTTTCAGTAAGAGAAAGAGTAGAGTATTCATTTGTTACAGATATTTCTTTAAAACAGCAAATACAGAACTTTAGTGATAAATCAGAAGAGTATTTAAATATTGTAAACAAAGTTATGGAAAATAGAAAGCAGGCTATAGAAGTTTTTAATGATGAAAAATCAACAGAAGAAGAATTATTATCTACATGTTCAAAATTGTTTTTAAATGAATTGAGCAATGAACAAATGGCATTGTATAAAGAATCAATAATTGGAATTGCAATAAATTCTGATGTGGATGATGAATATTATAATAAATTTTTATTATTATATAATAAATTATACAATAAGTATTTTGCAATTAGATGTGGGAAAAAGAATGAAGAAGTGGTGTATTGTAAATCTCCCAATATGTTAATAGCCGCAGCGTTTTATGAGGCAAATGGATATACATTAGAATCATTTGATGAAGATATTATAAGTTACACGAAATTATTAGGAAATATACAACCAGAAACTGATTTCATAAAAGGATTATTTGGATGGTTGGGATTTGAAAAAAAGCAAATGCTTATGGATTTCATTAGTATGAATGAGGATAAATAGATTATATGTAAAAAATATTAAACTGGTATAAAAATATTATAAGAGAGTTGATAACATAATATGGTAGGAAATCTTTTGGGATGTTTATTTGTTTTGTTTATATTGTTTGGACTGTTGTGTAATTTGACTGGTGATGAAAATAAAGGAATGCAAATAATTAATAATTGTGTTACAGCAATTGTTATATATACTATGATAATAGTTATTTTTTCGGCAAAAAATTCAGAGATAATCAAGTTAAATATTCCTTTTTGGAATGGAGTTGTTAAATATGGAACATTAAAAAATTATCTTAAGGCTTCGGCAGGTGGATTTGCGTTAGATTTTGTACAGTTAGTTACATTGGTATTATTAATCAATTGGGTATCAAATATTATGAGTTTTAATAAGGCAGGGTTTGTAGGAATATTGACAAGCAAAATAGTTATTGTCTTTATAGGAATTCTTATATATGGATTTGTAATGCATTTTATAGAGAATAACATATTTTTAAAATTGGCGGTTTATGCCATTGAATGCATTATTACTGGAGGAAGTATAGTAGTTACCCCATTATTAATTATAAAAACGATTACGGGAACCAAGCAAGAGGCATTTGTGAATGCTTACATATTAGATTCATTAAAACAATCAAATTTAGGAAAGGCAATAACAGCTTCCATATCATCATCTATCGTTATTTTAGTATTTATGTATGCGATGGATTTACAATATGGTGGGGTTAATAATGTTTTATCTGATGTAATGCAGTCCTTTAGTGGAATAGCCGGCATAATAATTGTGTTAATGGGTATATATTTTATTGTTAAAAGTACAACTACAAAATGGAAAAAGTAAAGAGGTAAGATATGAGTGGACCAAAGCTAATGCACATAACAAATGATCCTAAGGTTATTGAAAAAATTAATAATCGATTAAATACTATCGGGAAAGAGAATTACTTTTCTAGTCAAATTCAGTCTATAAATATTGATATTCAAAATGAAATTACATGGGTTAAAAACTACGTGAAAGAGACAATAAATAATACTGGCATTCAGCAGGACAAAGTCGAGTATTTAAAGAATTCACTTATAAAGATACAAAACAATTATTTGATCAAGCTTAATTCAATTTTGTTAAGTAATACAATTATAGATGAGAATTCTATAACAGAACTCAATAACCTCATTGTTTCCAGAATAAAATTATTACCAAGAGTAAAAAGGGAACTAATAAGGGACATATTAGATGAAATTGATTCAATTAAAAAAAATATTCAAAAAGAAGAGTATGAGAAACAATTAAAAATTCAGAAGGAAAAAATAGATGAATATAATAGTGAAGAAAGTGCTGCGGAAAATAGAAGTAGAACAGTTAGAACTAAAGTATATGATTCTATATTAGATTATACTAATACTGAGGAGAATATTGAAGAAACTGATTTGTCGTCAGAGGATTATGTGTTGGTAAATACCATAAGAGAAGGCGTATCAGAAATAAAAGGAATGGATATTTTAACTTCAGAAGATGAAAAATATATAAAAATGATTTTAGAGGATATAGATAATATAAATAAAAAGGAAAAATATTCTGTTTCAGCTAGAAAAAATATACTTGTTAGCATTAGCACATATTATCACATTTTAGAGAAAAACCTATCTTATTCATTATCAGATGAAATATTGAAAAACACAAAAAAGAAACAGATGTTAGATCAATATCAGTTTTTATGTGATTATCTTGAAAAAGAGCCTCAAAACAATATTGATAATATAGAAGAATATAAGATTGAAAATATAATAAATGATTTAACCAAACAGGCATCTGATAAAGCATACAGAATGTATGTTGAAGATACTATCAGCAATATAATGAAAGAATATGGATACGATAGTGTTGCATCATACAATATAGGTGAAGATAAGAAAAACTCAAGGATAGTATTTTCTAATGACAATATTAATATCTGTTCTTCGGTCAGCAAGGATGCGGTTATGATTCAAGTTGTTGGAATAGGAGAAGAACAGCCGACAAAAGAAGAGATTCATAAACAGGTAGAACAGCAGGGAGCATTATGTTCATTATATCCTCAAATTAAAGAAAAAATGGAAGAGAACAACCTACATATAGTAAATGAAATTTGTGCACCGGTATCGGAAGATTCAGTTATGAATATTTCAATATCTAAATTACCTAATATACGAAAAAAGAAAATTTATAGTACTGGATTTGGAAGAAATGCTGATACTTCAACAGGTTTTTATGAACAGCATGGTCGTAAAGTAATGCACATTGATTCGTAAAGTTTGGGGGCAAAGAAGATATTATGCAAATTAGAATATGTGATAAATGTGGTAAGAAAAATCCAGCAAATAGGTTTACATGTGTAACATGTGGAACAGATATTTCCTTATTACCAATTAAAATTGAAGATGAAAAGTTAACTAATACTAATATTAGATATTTTAAAATATGTCCGGTATGTAATCATGAGGTGGATATAAAAAATGAAAAGGAAAAAATTCGGCAATGCCCATATTGTGGGAATGATGCTATTAAAAGGTTAACTGAAGATTCAGTACAGAAACAGGAAATTAATAAAGAACAGAAGATAAATAATACAGAGAATAAAGAAACAGATTTGAATTTGGATAAAGCTGGGATATCGGCATTACGATTAATAAACCAAAGAGATGGAAGAGATATATTAATTCCTAATGGTAAACATATGATAGGAGCTTATGGAGATATCGAACCAGAATATTTTTGGAATCTAAATTATGTGAGTGGACAACATGCAGTAATAGAGGTAACTAATACAGAGGTATATGTAATGGATAATAACAGTAGAAATTTTACATATATAAATGGAAACAGGATTTTTCCTAACAATAGAAACATATTAGTTGATGGAGATATACTTACTTTGGCTGATCAAAAGTTTGAGGTAAGCATATGCAGATAGATAGATTATTATATCCAGTTCATTCATTAGGTCCAGGTAATAGGTTGGCTATATGGGTAAAAGGTTGTAGAAAAAGATGTTTTAATTGTGCTAATCCGGAGTTGCAACTATTTGATTCTAATAACGAAGTATCTATGACAATCATAAAAGATATGATAAGTAAAATAGATAAAAATATTGACGGGATTACAATTACTGGAGGAGAGCCATTTTGTCAAGCTAAAGATTTATATGAATTAATAACATTTATATTGGAAATAACTGATGATATTTTGATATTTACGGGTTATTCGAAAAATGAAATATATGATTTGAATAATGATGATGTCATAAAATGTATAAATAAAGCGGCTGTAGTAATATATGGTGAATATATAGATGAACTTAATGATAATCATACACCGCTTATAGCATCTTCTAATCAAACAATGGAGTTTTGCAATCCTAAAATAAAAAGTAAATATATTGATTATATAAACAATGGAAGAATGATAGAAAATTTTTACTATAACGACAATTTAATATCGGTGGGAATACATAATAGCAGGAGAAAAAAAGATGAAAATACCAAAGTGGATAAGAGAAATTGAATGTTTTTCTAAAATAAAAAATTGTATTATTTTGGAAGGAAATATATATGATGAATACCCAATTTTTGATGATGAAAAAACAGAATGTGAAGATTTCTACGACCTAAATTCATATGTATATGAGTATTATAAAAAGATGGGATATAACATCTGTTATTACGATATGATAAATGGATTTTATAATAAACAAAAGCAAGCAGAATTGATAGATGTATTTGATAATATGTACAATCAATATTCCGTAGATACATTTGAAGAACAGTATAAAGAATATAAGGATAATCAAGATGAAAAGAGAACGGATGGTCAAATAGCAAATTCAATTGCAATCAATTATTTAGATGCAAGTGAAGTGATTAAAACAACTATGATAGAAAGTGATAGACCAACTGTATTTTGTATTAATTATGCATCAAGAATTTTAACGGAACCTAGTCATATGAGTGAACAAGAGAGAGCAGTATTTAGTAATTATCTTTATGCTTCTATGAATGCAAAAAGCAATTATGGCAATGATGGGATTACAAGGCAAAATATATTAATACTTATAGTTGATAAAATTAATGATATTCCTACATGGTTTTATTTGGATAATCCATATGTAAAAAATATAATGATCACATCACCTGATAAGCATGTACGCAAATTATATTTGGACTGTTATTATGATTATTTTATAGAAGGTGAAGAAAATGAAAAAGATATCCAGCAATTTATCGAGATGACCGAAGGAATGAAAATTTTAGATTTACGTGGAATTCGTGAATTTAAGAGGTTGAAGGAAGTAACGTCAGGGCAATTAAATGATGTGATTTCTTTATATAAGTATGGAATTAAAGAAAATCCTTGGGATGATATTGAAAGGGAAAAACTCGAAAATAATAAAATTAAAGATAGAATAAAAGGACAAGATGTTGCTGTCGAAAAGAGTATTTCTATTATAAAGAGGGCAAAGACAGGATTTTCAGGGTTGCAGCATTCTTCTGCATCTAAGCCTAAGGGAATTCTGTTTTTTGCTGGTCCTACGGGTACTGGTAAAACAGAATTAGCTAAAGCAATAGCAGAATTATTATTTGGAGATGAAAGTGCATGTCGAAGATTTGACATGAGTGAATATTCTGAAAGCCATTCAGCTCAGAAGTTATTTGGAGCACCTCCAGGATATGTAGGATATGAAGCAGGAGGCCAATTAACAAATACTATAAAAGAACATCCATTTTCTTTATTATTATTTGATGAGGTTGAAAAGGCTTCACCTACTATTTGGGATAAATTTTTACAGATACTTGAAGATGGAAGAATGACTGATGGTCAGGGTAATACAGTTTATTTTTCAGAGTGTTTAATTGTATTTACAAGTAACTTAGGCATATATCAAGATGTTGGCGGAGTAAAAAAGAGAGTTGTTGATATGAATATGTCGTATAACGAATTAAATAAAGTTGTAACTAAAGGAATACAAGATTATTTCTTTAGTAAAGGGAAACCGGAGGTATTGAATAGAATAGGTAAAAATCTTATAGTATTTAATTTTATACAACCAGAAGCAGCAAAGGAAATATTATTATCTCAAATAAATAAAATTTGTAAAGCAATTTACAGTATGAAAAAAATAAGCATCAAATTTGAAAATGATAGTGTAAAGGAAAAATTGTATAAAAAAGTACTTACAAATCTTGAGGAAGGCGGTAGAGGTGTAGGAAATATAGTTGAAGAGTATTTTACAACACCACTCTCAACATATGTTTTTGATAATCATATTGAAAATGGTCAGACAATAATTATTGAGGACATTACTGGTTTAAGCTCAGGTGAGTCTGAGTTAGAAATGCCTAAAATTATTGCGAGCGTGGAAAGGAATTAGTAATGATAGAATATGTGGCATTAGTAAATAGAGGATTGGTATATGCTACCTGTGATGATTCAATATTGGTTGAACATAATATTATTAGTAATGGAAAACTCATAGGTTGTGAAGATAAAGATGAATGTATCTTTGCTGTGGCAGATGGTGTAGGTGGTTTGCCTTTTAGTGAGTTAGCTTCTAGGGAAATTTTAAGGAATATTGCAGAATGTAATGCGAGGAATAAAGAGGAGATAATAAATTGTGTGGAACAAGGTAATGAGAAAATATTAGCTATAAGAGATCATAAGAAGTTATTTCCAAACATTAGTAGTACGTTGTGTATTGTAACTTTATTAGAAGATGAAATAACTACATATAATTTAGGAAATAGCAGAGCATATAGATTTCGAGATGGAGTTTTATTACAGTTAACAAAAGATCAGACCAAAGTACAACGATTGTATGATTTGGGGTTAATTAGTGAAAGCCAGATGTATACACATCCAGAAAAAAATATAATTAGTGGTTATGTTGGCTGTGACGAATTTGACTCTAGATGGATTGATGTTATTACTCATAGAGAAAAGTTCCGTAAAAAAGATTTATTGATGTTATGTTCAGATGGAGTTTCAGACTATATTAGTATTGATGAGATAGAAGATGTATTAATTACAGATAATGAACTGAGTATAAAGGCGGATATTATATTAGATAAAATATATTCAAATGGGGCAGGAGATAACATATCATTAATTCTTGTCAACAGATTATAAGAAAGGGGGGGTATAAAGTGGAAGAAAGAACAACAGGTACATTGCCAGGAGATAGTAGGCAAACGGGAACATTACCGATAGACAGACAAACAGGGACATTGGCTTCTGATAGACAGACAGGAACTTTACCAATGGATAGACAAACAGGGACACTGCCTATAGATAATCAAAGTAATAGAGTGACATCAACATTACAAAGTGATATAAATTCAAGGGACAAATATAATAATTATGAAGATGAATATATATATGATTTAGAGATAGGTGAGGTAATAAAAGGTAATAATGATGACTATACAATTAGTGAACAGTTTAGTTATGGTGGTCAAGCAGAAATATATAAAGTTCAAACTGTTTTAGGGAAAAAATATATTGCTAAAATATATAGAGTTAGAAAACAAAATAGATATTCGGATGATATAGTGAAGTTTTTGTCAAAGAATACCAAACCAGGAATTATTAAACTTATTGACCATGGAATATATAAAAATAGATATTTTTACATATTTCCTATTTATAATAAGGGAAGTCTTGATTTGCATAAACCAGATTTTTCTAATAATGAATCTCGTCTTAAGAGATATATTAGAGTTTTAAATGAAGCATTAAATTGTATTCATGAAGCAGGTCTTATACATTCTGATATTAAACCTGCTAATATGCTTATAGATGATGAAAATGATATTCCTATTATATCGGATTTTGGTTCTGTTACTAAGGGTGATGAAAATGTGTCTGATAACAGATCAATTACATTGGCAGATGGAAAGGTAAGTGATGGATATTTAGCACCTGATGCAGCAGTGTATGCGGCAGTAAGTGCAAGTATGGATCATAGGAAAAGAATAGCCGTTGCTAATAAAACAGATTATTTTGCATTGGGAGTATCTTTATGTGAAATGTATGTAAATGATACTAAATATAGATTATTTAGAAGTAATGAGGAAATTGTACTTAGATTTAAAGATGATAATGTTGTTTATCCAAAGGAAGTAGAGAGTAATAAAAGATTTTTGAATTTAATTCAGGCATTATTAGCATATGATCCCAATGTTAGAGCTGGTTATAACGAAGTTAATGATTGGCTAGAGGGTAAAGACCTAAAAATATATAGTACAATACATGGCATAAATTCATTCAAACACTATTTTGTTGATCAAGAATATACAAGTCCATATGATTTAGCAGTTGCCTATGCCCAAAGGGACTGGGATGCTACTATAAGAGATATATTTAGACAGACACTATATAATGCTTATGAAAAATATGATGAAAAAATATATTCAAAAATATTAGACATAAGAGAAGCAAATCAGAGTATAGATGAAAGGCCTACCTCAGCATTTAAAATTATATGTAATATTGCACCTGAAATAAATTTCTTTTGGAATGGTAAATTATATCATAATAATGATGAGATTGCTGAAGATATATATCAAGCCGTTGTCGAAAATAATCATATGTTTGAACCGCTTTTTTTTAGTAGGGCAATAAGAGTATTTTATGAGGTGAATGAAAAGAGAAAAGCTAATATTGAGGCAATTGATGATATATTAAAGATATCAGAAGAATCTATGACAAGAGCACAATTATATTATGCTGAATTACTTTCACCTGGTATTATTGTTCGTAAGTATACAAATGGAACTTGTAATTGTTTAGATGAGTTTATTGAGATGATAATAAATAATCTTAATGAATTAGGTTTTGACAAGTCTGTTAATTACAGAAAAAATAAACAGAACATAGAAAATGATATAGTAAAATATGCAATGAAATGTTTTGAAGGGGAAGAGATAAATACCCTTCTTATAAGAAATGGACTGGGGCTAAATTTGATAGATCTTAATGTAAAATATAGCACAGACAAAGTCTTTTTTCCTATAATTAGATTTTTAGAAGCAATTTATGATTTATCAGCGAATAAATCGATTATAGATGGGATTAAAAATTCATTTTATTACAAGTATTACACATCATTTGTTAATGAAATTGATAATTATAGTTTTAATGGAAGTGCCGTTTCTGTAAGGGACAAGATAGTAGAAATAACTAACAAAATTAATAAATATGATGAAACTACACAGTTTTTTGTGAAATATATTCATTTCTTTGATGATATAGAGGAACAATTAAATTATTTTAATCTCAAAAATACAACAGGAATAGTTTTTTTACAAGAGACAATTCTGTTAAAGGAAAAAATGTATAATCCATATTCCAGTTACATTATGCCCAAATCCCCTAATTATGAATTGGTGGAGACAGAAGATAAAGGATATCTTCCTAAAATTTTTGCAGAAAATATGGTTAATGAAGGGTATTTGATAGCCTTTCATAAAAAAATGATAGAAAAGAAATACTTGATTATGTTTATAAAGTTAATTTGAAAAAACTTGAACAATTTCATGAAAAATTTGAGAAGATGGCTCATATTGAGGATAAAAAGAAACCTCAATTTAACAGAATATTGCTTTTGCTATTTATATGCATATTAAATATATATAATATTATAATATTAACGCCATCACTATTAAACTACTTATATTATAAAAATACATATAATTATGAAATTGATGTGTGGATTTGGGCACCAATACTAATATTATTATCGATTATAATTGAAATTATAGCAGTAATTAGATTAAGGAAGGAATTAGTTAAATATAGAAAGAGAAAAAAGCAATATAATTTAATTAAACAAGAAGCATTAATTAAGTATAGTATTGATGAACTAGAAAATGATATAAAAAGTAAAAATTATAATGATTTATCAAATACAACTTATAAATTTATTCGCTATTCTCAACAAGATATTTCGAATTATATTAAAGATTTGATGGGAAAAGGAATACAAACTATATATTATCAAATGGACGGTTCATCAATTAAGAAGGATATAGCATTAACTATATTGATACTAATTATTTTAATTGCTTCTAGGAGTTGTAGTAAATTACTAACAGATAAGATAGACATAATGAATTTAACAACTACAATAGCAGATGAGAATTTACCTGATGACTTGTATGAAGAGGTGAATTTTATATATAAAAAGGATTCAGTTAATTTGACTGAGGAATGGAATGCTTGTTTTAAAAAATTAAAGGCAATTCAAAATGAGTGTTTAATGCACGATGATTATGAAAGGTTAAGAAGTTATCTTCCTGTGTATGAACTTTTTAAACAAGGTGGAAATAATTTATTGCCTTTACTAGATGATGAATATTATGAGATAATAGAATCTAATGATGATATCAAAATCAAGTTAATAGCATATTCTTCTTATTCTTATTGTAAAAGTATATTAGGTGATGCACATAAATCTATGCTTGAGGATAAGATACTATTTAGAGTATATTACGATGCTGAAGAGTATCATTTAGCATTTAGTTGCGGTAAGGAATCTTGTAAACAAGATTATAGTATTTCAACTGCAAGTTTGAATAAAAAGACAGATGAAAAGATATATTATGTAGATACAAATAAATTTACAGAGTATGAGCTTGCGAAAGATGAGTGGTCATATGAAAATGTATATAATATGTTAAAACAGGAGTAATATAAATAATTGGCAGGAGTTTATTCCAGGGAGTATGATTCTGTTGGACATGAGTAAACGCTCCAACCGTTGGAGCGTTTACACTTCAGATGATCTTTTTAGTACAAAAGAGGTAATACCTACCTCATACGATAAGATTACATATAATGTTACATCCTCAGCAATAATATACAGTATAGCAGAGACAGCTAAAGCTAATAACTTAAAGCCTTATGAGTACTTTGAATATCTGCTGACCAAGATACCGGCACATGCGGTTGTAACAATATGGAACGACACGAAAGCAAAATCATATGGAAAATTGAATAGAACTGAAACAAGGGCACTCTCGGGTAGATATCAGGGAGTGCTTTTGCTATAATGAAATCAGGTAACCTTGAGTATTGGTGAGGGGAGATGCAAAATGACAGGAATATATGATTGCTTTGGTTATGGCTCTGGATATGATGTCTCTTTTGAAGAAAGGTACAAATTGATTAGAAAATCGGGATTTGATTGTGTAATGTTGTGGTGGAGCAATCAGTTTGGCAGAGGAGACGGTTATCAAGAGGATGTAAGATTAGCCAGAAGAGTTGGTTTATTTGTAGAAAGTATCCATGTGCCTGTGCATGAGCAGAATAATCTGTCACTGGACAATTTGAGTGGTGAAGGCGTATTTCAAAGTTATCTACAATGTGTAGCGGATTGCTGTGAATATGATATACCGACCATGGTGATACATTTGCCAAATGATAATAATCCTTTAAATCAAACAGGAATCAGACGGTAGGCAGAACTTATAAACAAGGCAGAACAAAAGAATATTCAGATTGCTTTTGAGAATTTAAGTAACATTAAAAATTTGAAAATAGTTTTAAATAAATTTACTTCAAATAATGTAGGCTATTGTTATGATAGTTGTCATCATATAAATTATGCACCGGATGAAGATTTGTTGGGAATGTATGGAAACCGGCTGATGGCAATTCATTTACAGGATAACGGCGGTAGCCATAATCAACATCAATTACCATTCAACGGCAATATTAATTGGGATACAGTTATGGAGAAAATTACCTGTACAGGATACCGGGGAGCTACAACTTTAGAACCAATGAATTGGGATTATTCTCATTTAAATATTTGTCAGTTTTTGGAATTGGCTTATGAAAGGGCAAAAAGGCTTGATTACTTGCTGATTCTGAGGGTTTGGGAGATAACTCCCAACAAGAAAAACTGCATTTTGTGTGTACAAATGCACTGCTTGCTAAGTTGTGAATATAGAAATGAAATTAAATTTGAATTTAGAAAGAAGGCAAAGAAGAGGATGCCGATTATAAAATTGTATACGGGATTGGCATTGAGACGCTTGAAGAAGATTAGTAACATAAAACCTTTTTCAAGCCTTTTCTTTCGCTTTTACGGCTTTGAATGGAATATGGTGCAGCTGGGAACAGTGTGATTTTTGGAAAAGTACAGTGGGAATAGACAAAAGTCCAGTATTTGGGGAACGTAATTTGATTTCAAATGGATTATGCTTAGATTAAATAGAAATGTCTGGTCTAATCTAAGAATCCTCCTCATAGTATGGGAGAGAAAGACAGGCGAGGTAAGGGGGTGTAGCTTTCGCTTGAAACGGACGAAATTGAATTATCGTTTTCATAATCCAAATTCAGCGGAAGATACCGCGGATTTCATGTGTAAATTCTTAGTAGAAGTAAATGCCGGGAAGGTAGAGAGGGCAATAGAGAAAACTGCATTGTATGCAGAGAGTGGGGATTACATATTAGAAAATTTATCGGAAAACAAGGAAAAATTATTTGTGGGGTAAGAGTAGCAAGGTGAGAGCCTTGCTTTTCTTATTATGGTAGTAGATTAAACATAATTAAGTATATCCTTTTAAGCGTTATGATGTTATAGGCTACAATCGACAAAAATTCACAAAATTTAACATTATAAACATATATATGAGACAAAATATCAAATATTGCTTGCAAATATTCTTAACAAGGATATAATAAAGGTATAATGGAGGGTAGAAGACATGTTATGCCAGTTTACAGTAAAAAATTTCAAAAGTATAAGAGATGAAGTGACATTTGATATGCAGGCTGCTGCAATATCGGAACATGAGGATAGAATCATTATAGATAAAGATGAGGAAAAATATCTACCGGTATCAGCTATTTATGGTCCGAATGGCGGAGGAAAATCTAATGTTTTGGCTGCATTGCATACCTTGGTGGCAAAAGTGTTACGTCCCCTTTTTGCCACAGAGGATAGCGAGGAAAAGGTATTACTTCAAAAGAAAATAATTGTGGAGCCATTTGTATTTTCGGAGAGTAAGGACGAGCCTACAGAATTTGAATTATTCTTCCGAACCACAGTTTCAGAGTACAGATACATTTTGCACGTAGAGCGTGATCTCGTTTTATATGAGAGCTTGGATAGAGTCAAGCTTGAAACAGGCAGAAAATCTGCTCTTTTTACCAGAGATGAAAACGGCATTGTTTTAAAGGGAGCTTTTGCAAAACTGAAAGTCAGTGATGAATTATCTAAAACACTTACGCTACTTTCTTATTTAGGAATTGCTTATAAGGGAAATGCCGTGGTTAAGGATGTATTGAGTTGGTTTGAATATGGAATCGAATTCCTGAATTATGGCAATCCAATACAAGAACTACGAATGGCTGTGTCCACATCGGAAGAGGTAAAACAGTTGATGCTTCAGATGATTCAGGAGATGGACTTAGACATTGTAGATTTCAGAGTGGAAGAAAAAGAGAATGAAAGAATAGATATATTCACAAAACATTGCGTAGATGATGTGGAAACAGAAATCAACTTGTTTGATGAATCCAGTGGAACACAGAAATTATTCGGATTACTTCCGTTTATTGCAGAAAGCCTGATTACCGGAACTGTGCTTGTGATTGATGAGCTGGACGCAAAAATCCATCCGGTTTTACTTCGCCATATCATTATGATGTTCAATGATATGACTATCAATAGACATAAAGCACAGTTGATTTTCACATCTCACGATCTGTCAACGATGAATAGCGAAGTATTCCGCAGAGATGAGATCTGGTTTGTGGCAAAGGGAAATGCACAGAATTCTAAACTTTATTCTTTGGTAGAGTTTAAAAATGAAAAGGGGGAATCTGTCAGAAAGGATGCCAAGTTCGACAAGCAATATCTGGAAGGTAAATACGGCGCTGATCCGTACCTCAGAAGAATTATAGATTGGGGGAAAGTGAATGCCTAAAAAAGCCGGAACTGAAAAATGGAAGAAGAAGCGGTGCCAGGAATATTTGGAGATGAAACAGTATAGGTACTATATCTTTTGCGAAGGACAGCAGACGGAACCAAATTATTTCTTAGGGTTTAAAAAGCTGATAGAGGAAAATCCAATTTACAAAGATATGGTATTGATTGAAATTGAACCTTGCCAGGCAGAAACTATGCGAGTAATTGGAATGGCTGAGGACTATGTTAAGAAGAACAAGATTCTGAAGGGACAAGTCTGGTGTGTGTACGATAAAGATAGCTTTCCAGCAGAACATTTCAACGGTGTTGAGAAACGAGCCAATAGCCTGAATAAAATTACCCCAGAATTACAGTATCATGCGGCATGGAGTAATGAATGTATTGAGTTCTGGTTTCTTCTTCATTTTGCGTATTATACAGCTAATAACCACAGAACGGAGTATATTTCATTCTTGAATGCCAAGTTCAAAGAACTGGGAATCGGAAAATATCAGAAGAATATGAATGATATTTTTACGATTCTGATGGAATACGGGAATCCTAAGCTGGCGATCCGATACGCAAAACGGATTATTAAAGATGGAGCAGGAAAGACACCAACGGAGATTGCACCGGGAACAAAGGTGTATGAGTTGGTGGAGGAACTGGCGAAGTATTTGCCGGAGGAAGTAAAGATACAGTATTTAGAGAAAGGTAATTAGGTATGAAATTAAGAAGTTATTTATATGTAAATCAACGGTTGGTAGATGATTATTTATCAGCTATAGAAGGTAGCTTGTATGAGGAAGAACATGTAAGAACACAGAATAGAATTTCGCAAAATACTGCCGTTGAAGCGGGGTTACCGCTTACAGGAACGAGTGGGGAAATAAATTCGGATGATGGAAAAACATCTGAAAAGACATTGAAAGTTACCTATGCGGCTAAGTTAAAAAAGGTAGTTGACTTCTTAAATAAGGAGAAGGAATTAAATGAGATTGAAAATTTAGACAAAGATGTGCTCAATTGCTTAAAACGAGAGGATTTTATAGAAGTATTTGTAAATATGCGTCCTTCAAAAATGCAAAATTTGGTGGAAAGTTTAAAGAAAATTACAAATATGTTTTCATCAATGGGAAGCTTACTACCGATGTCAAATACAGATAGAGAAACGATAGAGCAAATGAAAGCATTGGGCGAAATGAAGGAACAAGTAGATGATGGAACTTGTCAAGTGGTATTTAATCCAGACGGAAACGAGAACATTTCTTTGGTCGGACAGTTAGAAAAGGAATTTTTATTGGAGCCAATGGAAAAAATAAATAAACAGTGTTATGTGTTGTGTAAAGTGCAAAGAAAATTTAAAGATGATGAGGAAGTTGAAGTGGATGCTATGTTTGCTGGAATGGAAGGAATTAAGCCTTTTATGGATAATAAGGATGATGTATCCCTATCTAATCCACAAGAAATTAGAGATGTAATAACCGCACCAGGATTATTCGTTTTACCGATTGCTATTTATCAATAGAGGTGACGGGTATGGATATGCTAGAAAGTTTGATATCAGATGGGGAAAAAATAATAGATGGATATAATAATGCTGTACAAGAAAGGTATGGAAGAGTACAGGGGATTGAGTATGAAACATGGATGGGAAAGATTAAATGCTTTGCTGATTCAAGATTAAAAGGAAATCCGATGAAAGATGAACTGGATTTGATGTACAAGAAAAGAAACAATTATTTAGGAACTACAGCTGTTGAAAAAGTGTTAGGAATTTTATATGCGACACAAAGTGCAATATTAGTAGAAGAGGTTAAAATGGGCATGAAAATATTTATTAGTCATTCATCAAAGGACAAGAAATATGGGGATCTTTTAGTAGGACTGTTAAGAGGCTTAGGTTTAGAGAGAGAAGAGATAATTTATACTAGTAATGATATTTATGGAATTCCATTAAGGAGAAATATATACGATTATTTGCGTAATAATATTGATGCGGAAATACATATACTTTTTTTACTATCAGAAAATTATTTTAATAGTGTGGCGTGCTTAAATGAGATGGGAGCATCGTGGTTGGCGCAAAAAGATCATACGATAATAGGAGTACCAAATTTTGATTTCAGTATGCAACAATTTAATGAGTGTTGTCTTGATTCAAAGGAAATGGGGTTGCTAATGAATAATTATATTCGCATTGCTGAATTTAAAGCAATTATTGAAAATAAGTTTGGAAAAAGGATAGATGATATAGAGTGGCAATCTGTATTGGAAGAATATAAAATAAAAATGCATGACCTAATAAATTAATACAATACTTAAATGCAGAATTGAGCGTTTCTAGCATCAGAAACGCTCAATTTATGTTTGCATATATTGTTTATATGCTATAATAGTTGTAACGGAACGTAATACTTTTAATAGAAAGGTAAGAACATGAACATCGCCGCATATTGCCGAGTATCCACAGATAAAGAAGATCAGCTCAATAGCTTAGAGACTCAGAAAGAGTTTTTCTTAGAATATACAAAACGTACAGGGGACAACCTTATTAAATTATATGCAGACGAAGGTATTTCCGGAACTAAAATCAAGAATCGTAAGGAATTTCAGCGTATGCTTGCAGATGCGGAAAAGGGCTTGTTCGATATGGTTGTAGTTAAGGATATTTCTCGTTTTGCCAGAAATACCGTTGATTTATTACAGAGTGTCCGCAGACTGAAGTCTCTTGGCATCGAGACACAATTCTTAACTGCCAACATGACCAGTATGGGAAAAAGCGAATTTGTCCTAACCATCTTCGGTGCATTAGCTCAGGAGGAAAGTGCCAATACTTCCAAACGTATTAAATTTGGTAAGAAGATGAATGCGGAAAAGGGACGTGTTCCGAACATCGTTTTTGGCTATGATAAGACGATTGGTGACTATTTTAACCTTTCTATCAATGAGAACGAGGCAAAAGCAATTCGTCAGATTTTTCAGTGGTACACAGAGGAAGGATATGGCGGATCGAAGATTGCAAATATGCTCAATGAACGAGGCATCAAGACCAAGCGTGGCAATAACTGGAGCCAGAACTCGGTTTGCCGAATTCTGACCAACGAGATATACACGGGAAAGATTATCAACGGCAAAGAAGAGATTGCAGATTTTCTGACCGGTCAGAGAAAAGAAAAGGATGAATCAGAATGGCTTGTCACGATTCGACCGGAACTCCGGATTATTGAGGATGAAGTCTTTGATAAAGCACAGGATATTTTAAAAGGTCGTCATGATTCCTTCAAAATTACTCATGAGCGACAGAGTAACAAATATTTATTCTCTACATTGATTAAATGCAAGGAGTGCGGTTGGTCTTTTCGCAGAACGGTTCGTCAATACAAGAATACCTATGTGCGCTGGGTGTGTTCCGGGCATAATGGGAAAGGGGCAGATAGCTGCCCGAATGCAGTGACGGTAGATGAGGAAGAACTGATTCAGGCGCTGCAGGAGTATTTTCAGGAGATTCTTAGTAAGAAGAAAAAAGTAATCAATTATGTGATTAAAGAATTTCAGCGAGTATACAAAGCAAAGGATGAAAATATTGAGTACGAAAAGCAGCTAAATACAGAATTGAACAGGCTTCGCAAATCTCGTGAAAAATACATGGACATGTATACCGATGATTTGATTTCCAGAGAGGAATTGAATGAGAAAATCGGTGGGATGCGAAAAGAGATTGAACGGTTGGAGAATGAATTGAAAATGGTCTCTTATCATCTGACCAAGGGAGAACAAGTGGAAGCAATTTTGAACAGCACATTCAAGCAACTGGAGGATATCACAGATGTTCATGAAATGACAAATGCACAGTTGAAGCGCCTGATTCAGAAAATCGGAGTGGACAAGGAAGGGAATGTTGATATTTACCTTCGGCTAATTGGTGATTTAGGACTGGATGAAGCTGTGTTGATTGAAGGAACAGAGAATTCCGAAGAAAACAATGATGATTCGGCAAACAAATTAAACGTAAACAACATGAGTAGTCACATAAAAACCGCTCCAAATCGTCAAAACCATACATATGGATGATACAGACCGCTCATTTCTGGAAGATCTTCTTCCATGGTCACCAAAGCTGCCAGAATACATCAGAAAACAAAAAGACCGTGGTTAACGGTCTTTTAAAAGTCAAGGTACATGGGTTGGAGCGTTTACGTTAAATCAATCTGTTAGCTTTTTGATCATTAAAAAGTCTTTTAACATTGTTCCATTTTTTGCACGAGTTGCATTAGGAATAAAACCGATATTTATGAAACCTATTTTTTCATAAAGATGTTTAGCACGTATGTTTCCCTCTGTATAGTACAATTCTAACTGTAAAAGATAAGGAGCTTTTTTTGCGTACTGAATCATGATATCAAACATTATACTTCCAATACCCAAATTCCAGTATTCTTTTAAAATAACAAGAGATACATTTGCTCTGTGTCGTGTTTTCAAATTTGTCTCACAAAAAAGCTGGAAATAACCAACAACCTTTTCATCAACAATACAAATTAGCAAAGCATCTCGAATGGAACGATTCATCTTATCAATATATTCTGCTTCATGTTCTATTGTATAAACATCACATTCTTCAGGATAACGCAATAAATAATCCGTTTCAATAACTGAAGTACGTAGAATATTTAAAAAGCCGTCCGCATCAGACTTATTGGGGCTTCGGAAAAGAGCTGACTTACCATTTTTTAAATTGAAATTCAATTCCTTGATAAGCATTTCAAATTTGCCTTTTATTATTAGAATATATTTTTATTTTAATTATAACATGAAAAATATGCAGGTCAATAGAAATTGCCACCAGTGGTTAATGTATATGCTAAACAAATTTATTAATTGCTATTGAGTGATAAGGTGTTTACAATACTCTTAATAGGTCACTTTATTGATATTTATTCTCTTAAACTGCATCTTATCGCAGGTATATATATTAAAGCAGTTTACAATAAGGTTTATAAGAAGACGAGCTTTGATATTATGGATATATTTAAGCAACTGGCAGTAGGATTACATCATGGAACGAGTAGTAAAGTTTTTAAAAGAAGCAGAGAAGTATTATTTAGCAACAGTTGAAGGCGACCAGTCAAGGGTAAGACCTTTTGGAACAGCACATATTTTTGAAGGAAAACTGTATATTCGGACAGGCTAGGTAAAGGATGTTTCAAAGCAGATTCATGCAAATCCTAAAGTGGAAATCTGTACATTTAAAAATGGCGAGTGGCTTAGTGTAGCAGGAGAACTTGTGGAAGATGACAGGAGAGAAGCAAGACAGTCTATGCTTGATGCTTATCTATCATTACAGAATATGTACTCAGAGGATCATGGAAATACAGATGTATTCTATTTTAAAAATGCAACAGCTACATTTTCATCATTTATAGATGAACCGAAAGTAGTGAAGTTTTAATGACTAAGGATGAATGGTATAGGCAGTTATTGGATTAGAGAGAGAGGAAAAAAATCATGAAATTAAAAAATGTTTTAGTAGTAGTTGATGATATGGAAGAATCTATTCGCTTTTATCAGGAAATGTTTGGTTTACAAGTAATAATGAAGCAGGAAGGCAATACGATAATGTCTGAAGAACTGGTATTACAGGAAGTAAAAGTATGGGCAGATGAGATTGGATTTTTTACAACACCATATAGTAATACATCCGAATTTTATTTTGAGGACAATGATGTTGAAGGGCTGGTAGATAAACTAAATTCAAGTGACATTTTTTCTAGGATTCAGATTGAATTGACGGAGTTGGATGGAGGACAAAATATGGTGAGATTTTATGTTCCATCAGGAAATCTTATAGAAGTACGAACACAAGTTAATCATAACTGATATGAAATGGATTTGAGGAGAAAAATGCAGATATTTGTAGATGCAGATGCGTGTCTTGTAGTAGGCATTCTAGAAGAGATTGCAGATAAATATAATATTCCAACCACATTGTTGTGTGATACGAACCATGTATTATATTCAGATTACAGTGAAGTAATTGTGGTTGGAGCTGGAGCTGATGCGGTAGATTATAAGCTGATCAGTATCTGTCATAAGGGAGATATTGTGGTATCTCAGGATTATGGTGTTGTTGCAATGGCACTTGGTAAGGGTGCATATGCAATTCATTAATCCGGCAAGTGGTACACAGATGAGAACATTGACCGGATGCTTATGGAAAGACACCTTAATAAGAAAGCAAGACGAGGTTCGGCTAAGAATCATATTAAGGGGTGCATGATGTCCGGTGGACATCGGCTTTGCGCGGACCGGAGCGGGAGCGGAGACCCAAGGAAGCGGACAAATGAAGATGATGAGTGTTTTGCACAGTCATTTGAGAAGCTTGTGCTGATGGCACAGGCGAGAGAGGGTGCTCAGAGTGGGACTATTTAAGAAAAAGACAGTTACAAAGGCATATGATAAAGGAAATAAGAAACCAGTAATCAAGGCGAGCATATGTAAAGGCGAGCAGGTAGCAGGCTTTAAGGATGTACATACAGGTAAGATAGAAGAGGTAATGCTGATAAAAAGTCCGGCTGACCTCGAACATTTTATGGCAATGTATGGAATAGATGAAGAGATAGCAAAGGAATATTGATTATGGATATACAGATATTTGGGACTAAGAAATGTAATGACACAAAGAAGGCTGAGCGTTTCTTCAAAGAACGTGGCATTAAGTATCAGTTCGTTGACATGAAAGAAAAAGGAATGAGCAAAGGTGAATTTAACTCTGTTGCACAAGTAAATGGTGGTCTGGAGAATATGATTAACTGGGATGGCAAAGACAAAGATTTGCTTGCACTTATTAAATATACTGCTGATGAGGACAAGCTGGAAAAAGTGCTTGATAATCCGCAGGTAATTAAAACTCCGGTTGTAAGGAATGGAAAGCAGTCCACACTTGGTTATCAGCCGGATATTTGGAAAGGATGGAACTGATGTACATAATAAAGACAGTAAAAGGTGATATAACAAAAATAACAGATGTGCAGGCAATCGTTAATGCAGCCAATAATTCTCTATTGGGAGGAGGCGGAGTTGATGGTGCCATTCATCGTGCAGCAGGATCGGAGCTTTTAGCCGAGTGCAGAACACTTCATGGCTGTGAGACAGGAGAGGCAAAGATTACAAAGGCATATAATCTGCCATGTGATTATGTAATTCATACTGTTGGACCAGTATGGAATGGTGGCAGGAACAAAGAGGAAGAACTTCTTGCAAACTGCTATTTTAATTCTATGAAGCTGGCAATGGAGAATGGAATAAGAACAATCGCATTTCCATCTATATCGACAGGGGTGTACAGCTTTCCGGTAGAGTTGGCAGCGAAAGTTGCAGTTCATACAGTAAAAAGGTTCTTGCAGGAGAATCCGGACAGTTTTGATTTAGTGGAATGGGTGCTGTTCGATGCACATACTGCGGTGGTATATGAAGCTGAGGTTGATAAGATATATGAATAATAGAAACGAAATGTCTAGTATATCTGTTGATGATTTTGTTTTTGCCGATATAATATATTGTGAGAAATGAAGAGAAGGAGATTAACCAAATGGATAACAATGAAGTAGTAGTAACAGAAGAAGTGGCAGCAGTTGTTGAAAATAATACAGGTATTGAAATAGAGCCTTTATTTGAGGAGCAGGTTGATTTTGATACATTCTCAAAGTCAGACTTCCGTGTTGTAAAGGTAAAGAATTGTGAAGCAGTGCCTAAGAGCAAAATACTTCTTAGATTTACATTTGATGATGGAACAGAGAATGAGAGAACAATTCTTTCAGGAGTACATGCTTTTTACGAGCCAGAGGAACTTATTGGTAAGACATTACTTGTAATCGTAAATCTTCCACCACGTTCAATGATGGGAATTGACTCTTGTGGTATGTTACTTTCAGCTATTTATAATGTAAATGGGGAAGAAAAGTTGAATCTTGTAATGTTAGATGATTTAATTCCAGCAGGTGCAAAATTATACTAAATTTGTTGGAAAAGTCTATGAATCAGGAATGCTGTTATGCTTATCAAGTAAGAAATATAGAGTTTATATATCATTTGTATGAAGATAAGCTTTTTATATTAATTTAATGACTTTCAAATGTAGTCATAATAGGTGACGACATTTAATTAATATTCAAGGTAATTATGATGGAAGAAAAGAAGATTGATGAGCTAGTATATTATATACAAAAGAATGATTATGAGCACGCATGTGAGTGTTTTGAACAAAATACAGATAAACTAAATGCTAATCAGAGAATTGTATTATGTACTAGATTATTCGATAAAATAAATAATAAAAATTGTGAATGTTTCATTTCTATGGTATGTAAGTGCTTTTCTGTTAATAACATTAGAAAAATCTTTGGAAATTTAGAGCAAAATGAAATTGAAAAAATTCGAGAAAATATTTGTTTTGAGCAGTTAGTTGATAGATTATATAAATGTGAATTAGAAAATAAAATGTCTATAATTATGGAAAGCTTGGACTGTGAAAAAGAGATATTTTCTTTGATTCCAGAAGACAAAATAGATAAACTGTTGTTGAGTATGAATACAGAGCAGTATATAGATAAATATATTTATAGAAAGATAGGTAATTATAAAGATGAAGAACTCTTAGATTTTTTATCGTCAGAATGTAAAATAAATGCTCAATACAAATTTAAGAAATACAAAAAAATATTGGTTGATAATTTATCTTTACAAGATAAAGTGGAAAATTTGATTTTTGATTTGTTAGATAAGTCTAATGAAGTTTCAATATCTATGAAGACCATAATATCACTTGTGTTGGGGCTAGGGGAGGATAAGTTAGAATTTGTTAAACGTTTAATAAACAGGTATTCAACACAACAATATGATTTGAACAAAGAGATTAATAGGTTGAGTGGATGTACAGAGGCGATTACTATAATTTATACACTTGCTCAGAAAAATTATTCTTTACATACTATAATATATCTATTTATGAATACTAAACTTCGTTTTCAGATTACATTAGACAGATTAGTTGATAAATTGACTCATTTGGGGTATTATGAAGAAAAGATAATTAATGAAATTAATGATAATTATTGGATAAGCGGTAAAATAAAATATATAGAAGAAAAAGGAAATGTTAGAGTGTGCCCAATGAGCGTAGCGTCATCTAGACTAATGACTTTTAATATAAATTATCAAAATGTTGATACTCAATATGTAATAGGTGATATCATATACTATAAAATTTATTGCTATTTTTCAGACGGTAAAAAATTTGTTGTAAATCATGTGCGTACGAATATTCAAAATGTGGAGGTATAATTATTATGAATGTAAATGATAGTATATCCTATAAGTGGCCATTTGAATGGGATGCAGAGAATATGGGGCAAGAAGCACCTGTGGTTAATCCATTATTAAAGGCGATGATAGAGAAGAATGTAACAGAAATGAATAGACTTTTTTCTGAGGGAGCAACTATTCAAGCAATTGATAAGTCTACTTTTGAGAGAGCTTTGTTTCATTTGTTGGACGATTATAATGTCATAAAATGCTTGGTGGATCATGGATTTATTGGAATGTATGGCGATTTTGAATATTATGACAAGTGCCTTGAACCAGAAACGTATAGTTGGGGTACTTTAGCAAGAGCATGGTATCTTGGAAATTATGAAGTATTCGAATTACTGGCGAAAAGTGGATTTTCAAATATGTATATTTGTTCAAGAGGAGAAGGGTATTATGGAGAAGAACTAATAATAAGAAAAAATGATCTTAAAGCAGCAATAATATTATTGGAAAATGGCTATAATAAAAAAGAATTTTTGGATTATCAAAACAAATATCCTCAAAGTAATGTAATTAATTATTTATTGGCTCATCCAGTAATACATAGAAAAACGCTTGCACTAGATAATTTTAAGTTTAAGGAAATTCCTTGCCCTAGATTAGAAAAACCTGGTTTCTTTAATAGAAAGCGTGTAGAAGAAAGCAATAATCTGTTAATTAAGGACTATGAAGATCGAGTAGAAGCACAAAGGCAATTTAAAAATGAGCTAGGAGAAGAAAAATGGAATCAAATATCAAAAAACAATAAAGAGATTGAAAAATTAACATCGGAAGTTATGATTAGTATGGCAAAAGAATTTTGATTTGTTTTATATATGTAAATAATAGGCAAAATTACTAATCAGTGATTGAAAAACAAGAACAAATAGTGTATAATTACTAAAGAACATATAGTTATATTATTAAGGAGGTGTTTTTATGAAGATAATTCGTAACGTCTCTTCTGAGGAAGCTTCGAGAAAATTGGAACAAGCTGCATCAGAAAAATTCATTGCTAATGAAATGGCAAGTACGTGTATTTGTCGTGTTAGTGATGGCTAAAATATCAATCTATAATGGATATTTTTAGTTGTGTAGATAGGAGGTGCTTTTATGAAGGTAATTCGTAATGTCTCTTCTGAGGAAGCTTCGAGAAAATTGGAACAAGCTGCATCAGAAAAATTCGCTGCTGATGAGATGGCAAGTAGTTGCTTATGTCGTGTAAGTGACGGCTAAAAGAAATATATTAATTAAAATCAAAATAGGCAGTTATATAACTGCATCGGCAGATTGTAGAATTGCCGATGCAGTTTTTGCTTTTTAAATACATTTTAGCACTAATTGATGGTAATGATGAATAATTGCCTAATAAATATATGTTGGTAATTATGAAATTAAAATATATGTTGAATATATTTGCAATCCTAAAAATACAAGGAGGGTAGTAATGAAAAAATCACAGTTTATAGTAGAACAGGTTGGCTTTTCAGATGATACTATATTACTTTATTCTACATATACAACTTCATTGGTTGAACTTGATAAAAAAATTTATGAGGAAGTTTTTATCAACAAAAATTATACGAAAAATAAAGAGGATGTACAAGCATTGTATGATATGGGCTTTTTAGTTTCTGATGACAAGGATGAAGTAGCATTTTTGGAAAAACTGAGAATCGAGACACTAAAAGCAAATAGCTCGTCGCCAAGTTATTATATTGTATGTCCAACAACTGGTTGTAATGCTAGATGTTATTATTGTTTTGAAAAAGGTATTGAACAAAAAAGAATGGATGAAAGAACAGCGAATGCGGTTGCTGAGTATATTTTAAAGCACCATGATTCAGATCATTTAGTGATACAATGGTTTGGTGGAGAACCGTTACTTGAAGCTAGTACAATTTCATATATTACTGATTATTTGCATGAGAATGGAGTTAGTTTTGACTCAAAAATCATTACAAATGGGTATTTACTTTCGGATGAAGTAGTTGAACTTGCAAAAAATAAGTGGAATGTACGTATTATACAAATAACCATTGATGATTTATTTGCGGAATATAACAGGATTAAAGATTATACGTATCATAATGTTGATGCCTTTGAAATTATTATGGAGAATATACAAAGATGCTTGCATGAGAATATAAATGTTCGAATTCGCATAAATTTTAATCCACTTGAATGTAATAAGGCAATAAAAACAGTAGATTATCTTAAAAACCGTTTTGGAAATGATTCTAATTTTTTTGTATATTTGGCACCAATAGATTCGAAAGACATTCCAGCGATAACAAGTGAATTTAGTCAACAAGAGAAGCATCCACTAATTGCATTATTAGATGCAGAGAAAAATTTTTGCAGTTTTGGCAATTATGATAAGAGAATAGAAAATGGAACTAAATATGAAGCTATATTGAGAAAATATTATTTAACGCCTATTCCTACTAGTTGTTATGGTGGGTGTGAATCTTCTTTAACAATTGATTCGGCGGGTAATATTTTTAATTGTCATAGATTGCTTGGACATGAAGAATATTCTAGTGGAAATGTTTTTACTGGCCGTGAAACAAATGAGGTCGCAAAGATTTACGCTAATCCAATAATTGAAGACGATGAATGTAATAAGTGTAATTTATTACCATTATGTCAAGGTGGATGTAAGTATAGAGGATATATGTATGGAAAAGAGCATGCATGTACTACTACAAAGGGGGCAATCAAGGAATTAGTGAGAAGGGCTGCGGTTGAAATGAATGATGTTTAGTTTGGAATTATTAAAACGGCCTAAGCCATTTGAAGAGGGCAACTTAACATTGTGGAGCGATGATTATATAGCGGATAACGTACTTAGAAGACATTTAGATGGCAATGTCGATTCGGGTAGTCGAAAAAGAAATACAATAATAGAGGCAGCTAAATGGATTACTTCAAAATGTATTGAAAAAAGTTGTATATTGGATATTGGTTGTGGACCTGGACTATATGCAGATTTACTTTGTGAAGGAGGATTCACATATCATGGAATAGATGCTTCGAAATATCAAATAAAATATGCAATAGAGAATTGTTCATCTGAAAATGTTACGTTTGAAATAGTTGATTTTAGAAAATATCAACCTAGTGAAGAATATTGTGCGGTTTTGCTGCTTTATGGGATATATTCTTTGTACGATTATAACGATAGAATTGAATTATTAAATAAAATAAAAAAATGCCTTAAGACGAAGGGAAAGATATTTATTGAAGTATTTACAAAACAGCATTATGCAAATAGAAAAGAAACAAGAGATTGGGAATATGTTATAAAAGATGGTTTTTGGTCTAAAAATTCATACCTTGAATTGAATGCGTTTTATCGTTATGATAACTTGGATTTATATTTAGTACAAGCAGCAAAAGTTCAAGATGATATTTATGTATGGAATGCGTGGACGCAGACTTTTTCTCCGGAATCCTTGATTGAAGAACTTAAAGTCGCAGGATTCAAAAAGTTTGATGTTTATGGCTCATGTACTGGTGAACCATATAACGAGGATTGCGAAGTGATTTGCATTTGTGCGGAATAAAAGGGGAGGGATTGAAAGATGAGTAGTTGGAAACAAGATGATTATGTGGATGCATCGGAGGCATGGCGTAGACCTAATGATGATTATGTAGATGCATTAGGATCATGGAGAAAGCCTGGTGATGTATGAGGTGTAATGTAGAATGAATAGAAAAATTACTATTACAAGAAATAAAAGGTTTATGGGTTGGGTAATTACTTACTATATAATGATTGATAATCAAATATATGCTAAAGTATCGAATGGAAAAACAGTCGAATTTATTATTGATACAAGTGAACATAAGCTATTGCTATTTGGAGATTTTTCTGATACAAATGGAGGAAAAATGAGGATTACTAGTAACGAATTAATTGTACCTAGCGGTGATAAAGAATATAGATATACAATTGATACTAAGGCGAGTTTATTTGGAAAAAATTAGTTAGTTCTTGTAGAAGAAAATTTATAGGTTATGTGTATAGTTGAAATTTTAAATATAAGCATTAAAGAAAAGGATTGGATACATATATTAGATGTGCTTTTATATTGACATTTTCGATTGCGAAGTTTATTCTACATATGTAAAAGTAAATTATACATTATAATACATAATATTATTGCTTAAGGTGAGGAAATTTTTAAACTTTTAGGTTGTAGGAAATTTAAGGAGGTATTGCTATGGGTTATAGTGGAGGAAGTAGCGGCGGAGATATTGGCGGAAGTAATAATAGTGGTGGATATTCTAGTGCAGATTATTCTTATGGTGGTTATTATAATGCTAATACAGGTTATACGAGTGCAGATTATTCTTATGGTGGTTATTATAATGCTAATACGGGCTATACAAGTAAAGATTACTCTTATGGTGGTTATTATAATGCCAATACAGGTTACAATAGCAAGGACTATTCTTATGGTGGCTATTACAATAGTAATACCGGCTATACAAGTTCAGATTCGTCTTATGGTGGATCGTATAACAGTGGGGGCGGAAAATAGAATAATTGTAGTGTAATATGTTGTAGTATATTTATGAATATTAACAAGTATTTACGCTAAATGATTCCATCACGACGATACATTAGTGTAATGTTGTGATGGTTTTTTATATATGGAGGTAAAAATGAAGTTTGATCAGTTAAGTAGTATTATTTCTTCTCAAATGAAATTGAAAAGAGAGCTACAAGTAACGGAACGGCTAAGCAGTGATATTGGAATGTGTTCATTTGATATGATGGTTCTGATAGTTGAAATTGAAAATGCATGTGGTCATGAAATAAATGCTCAATTGATAAAAAAAGACATGACTGTTAAAGAATTATTAAATGTAATTAACTTAGAATTAAAGGAGTGTAATAATGGCAAATATTATGATGACTGATGCATGTAATTTGCATTGCCCTTATTGTTTCGCAAATGAATTTGTAAATAAGGATAAAAATGAAATTAGTGAAGAAGCTTTTGACAAAGCTACTGAATTTATAATTGGAGATGACACACATAAGACCATAGGTTTGATTGGTGGAGAGCCGACTCTTCACTCTAAATTTGATTACCTTATGAAAAAACTTATTAAGAACAATAAAATTCACGGAATAGTTATATATACGAATGGGGTATTGTTAGACAAATTTTGGGATGTTATATGTCATCCAAAAACACATTTGTTGATTAATTGTAATTCACCTAAAGATATGGGAGAAGAAAAGTATGGTATTTTAATAAAAAACTTAGATGTGTTGTTTAATCAAAAAATGTGTGGAGATAGAGTTACTCTAGGAATAAATATGTACAACAAGTGTTTTGAGTATGATTATATGTTAAATTTATTAAAAACATTTAACCAAAAACATGTTCGCTTTTCTATTACTGTTCCAAATATAGATGAAAATCGTAATATTGATGCGCATTCATACTTTAATATGATGAAACCAAGAATGTTAGAATTTTTTCATGAATTATTGAATGCTGGGATTATTCCCAATTTTGACTGTAATAAGATACCATCTTGTTTGATGAAAGATAAGGAGTTACACGAGTTTGATAAGTATTTAAGTAATGAATATATCAGGAGTAATATTGATAAAAGTAATATTGTAACTTCTAATGTGAATTGTAGACCAGTTATAGATATTCGCCAAGATTTAACTGCTGTTAGATGTTTTGGTTTGTCGGAAACAACAAAACAGGATATTGCTAATTATGCTGGAATTACAGAACTTGAGAACTACTATATACGAACAGTTGATGCATATGCATATAATACATCATATTGTAAAAAATGTAATAATTGTCATTTAAGGTCAGTAATGAAATGTACGGGAGGATGCTTGGCTTACAAAATCAAACAAATAAATTATATAAATAAATTTGCTGATCAGATTATGAAAGGTACAGTGGAATAGAGAATGGAGTATATATGGTGAATGGTTTTGAATTTTGTAGCTTAGAATCTAAAATAGATATGGATTTTTTGTATTCGGCATTTAATGCAGAAGATCAGTTTTTATATTCGACAAATTTACATTTTAATACTAAACAGGAATTTGAAATTTGGATACAAGAGCGTTTAAGTAGAGAATTTCATGATTTTTTTCTTATAAGGGATGCAATAAGAGACAATTTAATAGGATATGTACATAATTATGATTTTAGCTTAATTGATGGACACTGCAAGTTGTCCATATATATTGATGGAGAATATAGAAAAACAGGAATCGGTGGATTTGTAATGGTAAAGTTTTTGGATTATTTGTTTACAAAATATCCGCTTAGAAAAGTGTACTCGACTATATATGATTACAATTATGAAAGTTTAACTAGCAATTTAGCAGCAGGATTTGTAGAAGAAGGTGTAATTAATGAATATAGATATCATGATGGTAAAAATTATGCCATACATTACTTGTCTATGAGTTATAACCAGTTTAATAATATAAGAAAGTTGGTAAAATAATGTTTTGTATTAATTTATGTGATATATTCAATTTGGATCAAAAAAAAGAATATAGTTTGGTCAAGTATATAAATATGATTGAAGCAATGGCTTTCAATATGATTGATAGAATATATTTTGGCTCGTATTTTTGTGATCAGTATTTTATGAGGTTTAATGGTTATAATGAATTAATTCAATATTGTAGAAATAAACATGTGAATATGACTTTAGTAATTCCTGTTATGAGTCAAAATGTTTTAGACATTGGGAAAAAACGGATTTGGGAAATATGTGGATGTGCCGACAATGTGATAGATGAGATTACAGTTAATGATTTAGGGATGATGAGCTATATCTCAAAATGTGGTAAATACAAATTAAATCTTGGAAGATTGTTTTTTAAGAATCCTAGAGACTGTCGTGTTCCTGAGTATATTAACTGCAAAGTAGTTCCGGGATTGCTGTCTGAATTAAATCAGGAATTTTGGGCAAGGCAATCAGTAAGGTGTGTTGAATTAGATCCGACAAATCAAATAATTGATGTTTCAGAATTTGCAAATATGGGAATTGAACTTGCATTGCATCTGCCATATTGTTATATAACAACAGGTAAGATATGTAAATTTGCGTCAATACATAAGTCTATTCAAAAGAAATTCAGGCCTAATGTTAATTGTCAAATGGAGTGTATGTATATTACAGACACATATTGGGGTGATACTACTGCAAATAGTGACCAGATTATTTGTAGAATTGGAAGAACATTATATTTTGAAAATAGTAATGTTAAAATATTAGGGAAAGACTTGGATAGAGTGTTATATTTCCCAATAAGAGAATGGAGGAAATGCCTATATGAAAATATTGGTTCCATTAAGTAATGTTAATTATATAGATAAATATATAAATGCAGGTGCAGATGAGTTGTATTTAGGATTTTATGATGAAAATTGGACTTCAAAGTTTGGAAAATATTCAGATATTAATAGAATGTCTGGGTTTGGTAAAAAAGCAAATCCATTTTCTTTTGAACAACTCTTAGAAATAATAAAAGACATAAAAAAGAAAAACATAACTGTTTTTGTTACGATGAATGCGAATGAGTATTCATTTATTCAAGTTCAATATATGAAGAAACATTATTTTCAGCCACTTAAGGAAATAGGTGCCGATGGCGTTATTTTATCGGATGTTAATGCAATTTTGGCTGCTAAAGAAGTAGGACTTGAGCCAGTCGCTAGTACAATGTGTGCAATATATAATAGTGATATTGCATATATTTATTATGATATGGGCATCAAACGAATGATTTTACCACGAGATCTTAGTCTGAAAGAGATTGAACAGATTTGTGTAGCTATGCCAGAAGTTCATTTTGAGGCTTTTTTTATGAGAAATGGGTGTGTATTTTCAGATTGTTATTGTTTGGGAATGCATAGACCAGAATGTGGAGCAATATGTACATATACAAGATATGGAAATAGCAGATATACCCATGCGTATACAGAATTTAGAGAGTATAATGCTGTTGATGTAAATGATTATCTTTATAGAACAGCATTTCATATTGATGCATGTGCTATGTGTGCATTATATAGATTAGCCACTATTGGTATTAAATCCTTAAAGATTGTTGGACGAGCTGATGATTGGAACTCTGTTTGCAGAGATATAGAACTTACAAAAAAAAATATAGAGATAATGAAAAATGTAAATGATGAAAGGGATTATCTAGATAAAATGATATTTCCAGATAATTTCCCTAAAAAATGCAGGGAGGGAATTTCATGTTACTACCCTGAAGTTAGGTTTAATGAAATGGAGTAAGTGTAGTATATGTATTTATTAAAGAAATTTGTACTGGAAGATGATTTTAGGCAATTGTATGAGTTGGTATTTTACAATTATACACAGACAAATATGCCTGGACAGCCAATTATACATAATGAGAATGAATTTTTTGATTGGTTAACGCATCAACTTCATGGTTATTATCATGATTTATATTTAATTTATGATGAAAACGAAATTAGTGGTTATATAGTGTTATTTGATTATAGAATATATGATATGCATTGTCAGATTTATGGATTTAATAAAGGCGGACTTAATTGTGAATTGTTAGGACGATTTATTAATTGTTTATGTTCAAAATATCCATTAAGAAAAATATTTTTACAAATTACAGAAAATGAATTGTCCCTCTTACAGGTGGCAAAAGAGGTAGGTTTTTTGGAAGAAGCTAGATTAATTGAGTACAAATATATTGATGGTAAGTATATCGATGTGTATATATTAAGCTATTTAACTGGGAGTGGTGTAGATGGAAAATAAAAGAATATTGCCATCATGTGATTCGTTTTATGATTTTGTAATTAAGATAAATGATTGGTATGGTGAAAAGGTAGCATTTAAATCTATGGATAATGAATGGGCTTATCATGATTTGTATATAGCCGTTTTCATTGCTGTATCAAAAATAGAAACTAAGAAGACTGTTTATTGTATTGATGTAAAAAATCCAGCACTTTTTTTTATTATATTTATGGCTGTTACAATAAGTGGAAATATAGCATGGCTAAATGATAAGGCAGATAGTGATAAATATATATATATTTCAGATGATGAAGTAAATGGCATGTTAAAAAATGGTAAAAAAATAAAATTTGAATGTAGAAATGCGATCAATCAAGTGTCTGTTGTTGCACAAAGTTCAGGAACTACATCAATATCGAAGGGAGTGATGTTGTCTCAAGAGAATATTTTAGCTGATATGGTAGCAGGAGTGAGAGAATATGACTATCCAATGGGAGCAATATACTATAAGGTATTACCATATAAGCATTTGTTCGGACTAGTTGCAGATTTGTTGGGACCGTTGTATTCGGGCGGTACTATATGTTATTCATATGACGAAATTAATTTTTTTAAAAATTTAAATGCTTTTAAACCAACACATATGAATTTGCCACCAATTATGGTTATGATGATAGAAAAAATGCTATTAAAGAGTAATGACTTGGAAATAGTAACTGGTGGTAGATTAAAGAAAATAATGTGTGCAGGGGCTGCAATAAGTCGTGATAGTCAAATTACGCTAAAAAAATATGGAATAGATGTATTTGTAGCATATGGATTGACGGAGTGCTCACCTTGCATAAGCATGAATAGTGATACAAATCATAAGGAAGGAAGTGTTGGAAAAATACTTGCTGGTGTGAATGTGAAAATTAAAGACAATGAAATATTAGTTAGTGGTAATACGGTAATGTTGGGTTATTGGAATAATCAAAAAGCAACAAGTAAGGTGTATAAGGATGGTTGGCTGAGGACAGGAGATTTAGGATATATAGATGATGAAGGATTCCTTTTTTTGACAGGAAGAAAATCAAATTTGATTGTTTTTGAAGATGGAACTAAATTATCTCCAGAAAATTTCGAATGCGAAGTCAATAAAATATTGGGAGTAAATGAATGTATAGTATATCCGTATTATATGAATGAACGTACATTTATAAATGTGAAAGTAGTTGTTGATGGAAATCATAACATTAAAATTAGAAAAGAAATAGAAAAAATAGCTAGGAATATGCAATTAAGTTCTAAACTGAGAAATATTGAATTTACAAATGAAGAATTAAAAAAGAATACTTTAGGGAAAATTATGCGAATTTAAATATATGATGAAATTATATTATGTAAAGATAAATGTTAAGAAGAGTGATGAATTATTTATTGAAAGTGGTGTTTGAAAGTGAATATGAGAAGAGTTAAGGTTAAATTATGCTTAGTGATATTAGGGATTCTCGTTATAGTGGGAATAATGGTAATTAAATTAAATGGTTACGAGAATTCAAGATATAAGCAAAATAGATCAAATCAAGGAAAATGTATAGCAAACATAGAATCAAGTAAAGAAAGTAACAATAGTGGATACCGAGTGGACTATGTTAATGACGAAGCTTATCTATTAAATAATGGGGAAAAGGTAGCTGGTCCTTATTTATATATTTACAGTGATTTTGAAGAGTCTTATATAAAAGAGTGTCGATATGTTGGAGAAAATCATAAAATTGGATATATAGATAGTAACGGGCATGAGATTATTTCACCTAAATATATTGAAGCATCGAAAATGAGTTATAATAGGGCACTTGTGAAAGAAAGTCTGAAAGATGGATATTATTTTATTAATACATAGGGGGAAAAGGTAACAGATTATTATGAAGATGCATATACTTACGAACATCAAGGTGCATTTGCAAGGGTAAAGAGTAATGATGGTTATTGGGGAATCATTGATATTAATGGTAATATGATTTTTGATGGTGATGATTCAATTGAAAAGTTACCGAGTACTATGTCCTTGGGAGCAGCAGTGAAAGATGGTCATGCTGTTATATTTAAAATCGAAACTGGGGAAAAGGTTGAAATAGTGAAATCATTAGAAAAATATAAAGATATATCTGAAATATATTATGAATGTTTTGCGATAGTTAAAAATGATAAGGAAAGTTACGGGGTGATTGATTCAAATGGAAATGAGATTATTCCAGTAGAATATACGAATATTGATTTTGATGTATTATATAGTGAAAATTGGTATGGTTCACATGTGGTTTTTAAATTAAAGAAAGATGATGGATATGATATAATGGAAATTAATTTTAATGATTAAAAATATGCTTGCTATATAACTGAATCCCTCTTTCTTAGATAAGATGTCTCAGACCATCGCGTAGTATAGCGGTGCCATCACAAGAAGAATGGTAGAAAAGATTACGATTTTCGATGAGAAGATTGTAGTAAAGATGAAATTTGGGTTTCAGATGGAGGTTTAGGCATAAGAGAAAACAGGCACAAAACGAAATCTGAAGCCGACTTTTGCAAGGTTAGTTTCGGGTGATTTTATGCACTGCCCAAACCGGTAGAAATAAACGTAAGTCCTCAATTGCGAGTACTATCATAAAGCAAAACCCTGCATTTCTGCAGGGCGTAAGCTGATTTCGATATATTTTTGTACATTGAAAAATTAAGATTTCTTAAATTGACTTGGACACGTTTCTTGAACAGAAGGTGTCCAAGGAAGAAGACTATCGATGAAGTCCAAGGCGGTATCATCCATGTGCTTTGGTATCTCGGTGAGCAGTAACTCAAAGTATTGGTAAACATTCAGCCAGTTGGCTTTGGCGGTTTCAACAAGACTGTAGAGAATTGTGCTGGCACGTGCACCGTTTGATGATTCAATCAATACGAAGTTTTTTCGCCCGATTGTGAATGGGCGGATTGCTTGTTCGGCATAATTGTTGTCCATAGGAATATCGCCGTCGTTTAAGAAAGTTCGAAGATAAGGTTCCTGATGGATGCTGTAAGCTAATGCTTTGCCGATAGTGCTGTTGTGCGTAACCTGGGTGTATTTTTGTTTTACCCATGAAAAATAAGCGTCAACTTTTTCTGTCAGAACAAGCTGCCGTTGTTTGAGCCGGTCACAAGATGGAAGATCATCAAATCCGTTGTCGATATGCATGATCTCTGTAATCATGGAGTATGCTTCTTGCACAATCGTTCCATCTGCGGAAGATTTCAGAGATTTGATGAATCCTGCAAATGGTCGTCTGGCATGAATCCAACAGCCGCCGATTGTCAGATCTTCCCGTTCTTTGCCGAGTTTATTGTATAAAGTTATACTTAATTATGTACAATAAATATTAAATAAGAATGTACAAATGTTATGATATGTGAGTTGCAAGGAGGAACTCATAATGATATTAATAAATCAAATCATAACAGATATAAGAATAGAAAGTGTCAATGACCTGTACAAGTTAAAACCATTTTTGGAGGATGGCACATTGAAGATTAATAAAAGTCAAATAGCTAGAGAATTGGATGTAGATAGGCGGACTGTTGATAAATATATAAATGGATATGCAAAGCCAGAAACAAGAAACTGTGATGACTGTATTACACCTTTTTATGACATTATTACAGAGTTATTATCAGATAAAAATCAGCAGGTATTCTACTACAGAAAAGTATTATGGCAATATCTGGTTGATAATCATGGCTTTAAAGGTGTTTATTGTAACTTCTGTCATTATCTCAGGAAATATCCTGAATTCGATTCATATTTCAGAAAAAGCAGACCATCAAATACCAATAAGGTTACTGTCAGATATGAAACTCCTATGGGTAAACAGGCTCAGCTTGATTGGAAAGAATCTATTCCGTTTATTCTTTCTTCAGGTGAAGTTATAGAAGTGAATATTTTCGTCCTGTTGCTTTCATATTCAAGATTCAGAGTATACAGGGTTTCACTTTCTAAAACACAGGATATACTCTTTTCGTTTCTTGATGATGCATTTGAAACACTTGGTGGTATTCCGGATGAAATAGTTACAGATAACATGAAGACTGTTATGGATGAAGCCAGAACAGAATATTATGCCGGTAAAGTTAATAACAAATTCCAGCAGTTCTCTGATGATTATGGTTTTAAAGTCCAGCCTTGTATTGCCGGACATCCGCATACTAAAGCCAAAGTTGAGGCACCTATGAAAATACTAGATGAAATAAGAGCTTATAATGGAAAATTGAATTACATTGAATTAGTGACAAGAATAAATAATCGTGTCAATACACATGTAAACCAGGGAACAGGAAGGATTCCGCTGATGTATTATAACAAAGAAAAGGCTTTCTTAAACAGCCTGCCCGCTGATAACATAAGAAAGCCTTACCAAATCACCACAAATACGGTAAAAGTCAATCATTCAAGCATGTTTAATTACAAAAGCTGTCAATACTCTGTACCACCAGAGTACATTGATAAGATTGTCTCATTACAAGTATATGATGGTTATATACATGTGTATTGTAACACAGAATTCATAACCATTCATCAGTTAAGTTCAAAAAAATTGAATTATATTTCTGAGCATTATGCCGCAATTGCAAGAAAATCGCATATTTTCAGGGATGAGCATATAATGGACAGGGCAAAAGAAAATCTAGAAATTATAGGAAAGGTTTATGATTATGAGTAATAGTACATACAATCAGCTGACTGCTAATCTGGAGCTGCTGAAATTAACCCAGATGAAACTACATCTTGATGAAATAAGGGATTTTGTAACAACAAACGGATTATCGTTTACGGAAGGTTTATTAAAACTGAGCAGTTATGAAGTTGATTTCAAAGAACAGAATGCCTCCAGATCTATGATAAAGACTGCAGCATTTCCTTTTGTAAAAGAACTAAAGGACTATGATTTTGAATTTCAACCAAGTGTAAACGAACAGGAAATGAGGGAACTTGCAATCCTTGGTTTTCTGGAAAAGAATGAAAATATCGTGTTTTTAGGACCCAGCGGCGTTGGAAAAACGCATCTTGCAACATCTATAGGTATTGCAGCTGCTAAAAAACATGCAAGCACCTACTTTATCAAATGTAATGATTTATTGCAGCAATTAAAGCGTGCACAGTTGGAAAACCGCCTGGATGCAAGATTAAAACACTTTAGTAAATATCGCCTTCTTATCATAGATGAATTAGGGTATCTGCCGATTAATAAAGAGGATTCAAACCTATTCTTTCAGCTTATAGATATGCGTTATGAAAAGAAAAGCACAATACTTACCACAAATATGAATTTTAATGAATGGGATGGAGTATTTTATGATGCAGTAGTTGCAAATGCAATCATGGATAGAATATTACATCATGCACATGTAGTGCCCATATCAGGAAAATCATATAGGCTAAAAGATCATTTAAGACAAACAGACTAACTGTACATTTTTATATAATATTTTTTGTACATTCGGTCTTGACATTTTATATGGGTGCAGTGTTAGCCGGGTATCTTGGTTATCTTATAAATGGTGCGTGGGCAGAAGGGATTGCCTTTAATGAATTTATGGACAGATTCAATGAAGTATGTGCGGTTCCCTTTGCCAAAGCAGTTAAGTATTATGAAAAGTTGAAAGATAAGGGCGAGAATGTGTATATAGACTCTCTTACCTATGAGCAGTTTATGATGCTTGGTGATGCGGAATTAAGCAGAAGATTCTCCATGCAGGATGAAGCAGAGCAGAAAGCAAAGATTGACAGGGAGCAGGCAAATGAGCTTGAGTATGTTGATGAATCACAGAAGTCAGATGCTTCAGAAAGTGCTAACGCTTCTAGTGGAAGTGCAGGTGCTAAGCCTGTAAGGAATCCTGAGAGGGAAAAGCCTAAATGGGAGGATACAGCAGGATATTTGATGGATGGAGATGAGATGGGATTTGATGCTGATGTGATGCTGCTTGCTATGATGCTGCAGGAGATGAAGAATGAGGATGTGAGAAAAGTGACGATTGAGCAGGTGAAGGTGCTGGCGAGGTTAAATAAAGAGGCATAGGTCAAAAAATAAAAAAGAGTTTACTTTCTCGCTTTTAAGTCATATAATTAAAGCGTAGAGGTAAAGTGAAGAGGTGAATAGAATGACTAAAAAGGAAAAAATTGAAAATTTCATTGAAAAATATAACGGTTATCTTATTACCTCATTGGTGTGTAATGAAGATATTTCTAAGACCTATGTTGCACAATATATTAAGGAACACGGCATGGAGAAGGTCTCAAGAGGTTTATATATAATGGATGATGTGTGGCCGGATGAGTTGTTCATTTTGCAACAAAGAAATGGTGCGATTATTTATTCCGGAGAAACAGCACTATATTTGCACGGTTTGACAGATAGGGAGTATTCATCTGTGTGTGTTACTGTGCCACAGGGATATAATGCGAGCCATCTTAAGGATAATGATTTTGATGTTTCGGTGAAATATGCGGCACCGGATTTATACAAAATAGGAATTTGTGAGATTGCATCCAGCAGTGGAAATTTGGTTAAGGTTTACGATAAGGAGCGTTGCATTTGCGATTTGATAATGAATCGTAATAAGTATGAAGTACAAGTATTTCAAACGGCTATCAAGGAATATATGTCATCGAAGGACAAAAAGCTATCGCAGTTGATTGTATATGCGGATATGATGGGAATTCGAGATGAAGTGATGAAGTACGTGGAGGTGTTAGTGTGATTAGTTCATCAAGACAATTAAAAGATAAGGTGAGAAATATTTCGGATGGGAACAGTAAAAAAGCGACTACGCTAATTCGAAATTTTATGATGGAAAGATTTCTGGAAAGAGTATCTATATCGTCATATCGAGATAATTTCATTCTTAAGGGTGGAATGCTGGTAGCGTCAATTGTTGGTGTGGATATGCGAGCTACGATGGATATTGATACAACAGTAAAAGCATTACCATTAAATGAGGCTGATGTACAGAGGATAATTGAAGAAATTTGTAACATCCCGCTGGAAGATAATGTTAGCTTTCAAATTAAAAGTACGAGAACTATTATGGAAGAGTTTGATTACCCAGGTATTCGTGTAATGCTGGAGGCTACGTTGGACAGGATGCGTCAACCAATTAAAATCGATATTTCTACAGATGATGTGATCACACCAAAGGCTGTAGAGTACGACTATAAATTAATGTTTGAGGATAGAACCATTTCTGTTCTTACATATAACAAGGAAACTCTGCTAGCAGAGAAGATGCAGACAATCATAAATAGAGGTATTGCTAATACAAGATTGAGAGATTTCTATGATGTCTATAGTATTATGAATTTCTATGGGGAGCAGATAGAGAAGCAGGTTTTATACGATGCATTTTCTACCACCTGTGAAAAGCGGAAAACTATTTTTAGCAAGGATGATATTGAAGCTACATTGCATTTGATATCTGACGATTTGCGCATGGCAGAGCTTTGGGGGCAGTTTCAGAAAAACAATTTTTATGTAGGGGACCTAGAGTGGAAAAATGTGATTGACTATGTAGAGAATACGATGAAGAAGTATTTGTTGGGTAATAAACCAAGATAATAGGTTAATATCGTTTCACCTCTGTTGCCCAGGCCAACGGTGGCATCGATGCCATGCTAGATCCAAACTGCAAGGATCAGGATACTCTTGCCCTGATCCGGTATATCGCAGAAGAGGATAAGCTTGAGAAGATTCTGGAGAATCCGCAGGTAATCAAGACACCTGTTGTCAGAAACGGAAAGCAGTCCACACTCGGCTACCAGCCGGATGTGTGGAAGAAATGGGAGTAGGGATTATTGGTAACAATGTTAGAGCAACAGTTTAGAATAAAATACAGTGAAATAATGGAGAACTTTCAATGCATTGAATATGATTTAAAAAGAATCTATTCAGCCATGTCAGCGGATGACTTTGATGAAAATATGGATATGTTGGAGTTCTCAAATATGGGCAGAACTTTGCGAGATCTAGAAGAGATGGATAATAGTGATGGAAATCCATATCTTTCAGAAGCAGATTACGACACCCTAGACGCAATAAGAGAATTAAGAAACTATTGGGCGCATCAGTGTTATTTGGACTGGATGTACTGTCAGGATAGCTGGGAGAAAAATGCCAAACTTCAAAAAGTATATAACAGATTAGTTAATGAATCCAACAGAGTCGCCAAGTTACAGAGTAAGATTCAACGCTTCTATCTGGATACGTTTTGTGATTAAAAAAACATTTAAATAAACACTTCAGAAATGGTGCTCCTGTGCGGGCTTTGAGCTGGCATTTTTAACGGACAGAATTAGATGTAATGTTATAGTTAAGAAGGTTAGTTAAGAAGGCAGAATTTGCACCCATATGCGGGACGGGCTGGGCCACTGAGGTGAACTTACAAAGTGAGGCTACGTTGTACATATAATTTTCATTTAGGGGATGAGAAAATGAGAACAAGGATTATTCGCAAGATGATAGGTGCTTCTTTGCTTGCAGTTACTTTATTGACTGCCTCTTTTGCGATGCATGAAGTCGCTTATGCAAAGGAAACATCGGTGAATATTAGCGGAAAGCAATATGAGCTTGCGGAGAAAAGCAAATATGATTATGACGATGGAACTACACCCACAATTATTTCATCTTCCGGAAGTTAGTTTGGACTGTTTGGAATGAGCGGAGACTTAAAGGTATTGTCTGAAACTAATGGGTTTTCCTCATATGAGGTCTCTAGCGGTCTGGTGACATTTTCATATTTCCCAAATGGAACGGTCATAGGCGCGTCCGACACAGATTGGCACTTGATTGAGGACAGCGCGAGTGAAGTAAATGGAGAAAAAATAGATCAAAAGATACGGAATGGAGTAGTAATACTTCAAACATCAATTGATGGAACGAATTGGATTACTGAGTTGGTAAAGGGCAATATAGCCGGTTCTGAAACTGATTACAGCGAGAATTTCTATGAAACAGCTGAAATCCAGTTGGTTAATGGCTGCTACTATAGAGTAATCGTTGCCTATGAAGTTGAACGTAACTCGATGATAAGCAATACTTGTTTGTTAAAGTCGGCAATAGTGAGAAAAAGAAATTTGTCGAAGTATACGAGTTTTATCTTAAAGATACATCCGAGGCAACTATTGCAGCTGGAGCCCATCCCAATACAAAGAAAGTTGTTGGGGACATGACGAAGGTTGTTAATACAGGAAAGGGATGCACTTGCTCAGGTCTCGCCAGATAAGGCAGTGTATGATATTGATAACCCTAAATTGCTTGCACCATGGAAAGATAACCTGAGCCCGGTTGTTACGTCTTGCGCGAATATGTTTACTACTGCTGATGGTCAAGATTTGCTGTTCGAGATTGTAAGTATTCTCTGCTATACCCAGGTGACTAAGACAAACATAGTGTCTGAATAAATAATGAGGATGGTTAGCTGTAACGAATATCAAACATATATAAATGTATAAAAACATAGACCTGAGGGGGCTATGAAAGGAGACTTTTACTATGGTTAAGGCTACAAAGAAACTGATTATTGTTTGCGATGAAAAAACTGAGCAATATGCAAATTATCTTAGACAACTGATCAGTACGAATGATGATAAAGACGGAGAGGTTGTTGGAATCGCAGATGGTACGGTTGAAGCAGCCGTCTGGCTAGAAAAGGAGTATTTGGCTAATAAAGCTCAGATCTCTTCAAATGAGCATATTTTATTTATAGGTGATAACAAGACCAGTAAATCGGAATCTTCGAGTATGGTTGTGAAGTTTGAGAAATATGGAATGCAGTACGGATGGCTTGGGAAGAGAGCAATGATGAAGGTCGATAATGAAATGCTTGAGCCTGAATCATACGATGAGTTTATTGAGTATGCCCTCGGTTATCAGTCGGATTTTGAAAAGATAGCAATGAAACGTGCAAAAACGAAGGCTATTGAAAAAACAGATGAGCCAGAGGTTGTTGATGTGCAGACCGCTGAAGAGGTTACTGTAGAAGTAAAAGACGAGAATGGTAAGAAGGCTCCGAAAGCGTTGGCGCAGGTTGGGGCATTTGCTGCCGGAGTTGGTGTTGCTGCAGCAGCTGGTTTTGGCATGGCCGCCGCATTGGTTCCTGTAGCTGGTGCATCGGCAGCTATGGGTATTACCAAAGGACTCAACAAGATTCAGGTCCATAAAAAAGTTAAGGATCAGCAGTACAGAGCCCTTTCAGTGATCCTGTATATTGAAGGATTGCAAGAATTCCTGGAGGGCTAATCTATGGATGGCTTTAGGGAAGGATTCGAGTTTTTCGCAGAACATGCTTCTGACTTTGCAGGCATGGATCTTGGAAGCGGATATGTAGATAGTGTAAACGGCGAAATCAGTGAATTCATTGAAAGCGTCGCACATTTTAAGGGAATGCAAAGCAGCGTAGACACTCTTAAAGGGGATTTGGCTGAGTTCTGGCATGCAGGAACCTTTAACATAGACGCTGCGGTAAAAGGATCCGGTAATCGTGTTCAAGTAGACCGCAGTCATGATTTCGGTTCTGTGGATGTCAGCGGTAAGAATATCGAGCTTGATGCTGGTCTGAAATACTACAAAAATGGCGTAGAAAGCGCAAAACAGCAGGCTAAGAGCGTGTTTGAAGCGTATAAGAAATATCAGTCAGGTGGCGGAAAAGAAACGCTCGAAGAGTATCTGAAAAACAGAAACTATCAGGATGATTCTGTGTTAAATGATGCAGTTTACTCCGGACAGATACGGGTCATCCCTGCAGATCAGCTTACAGAAGCAACTAAGTGGCTTGAGCGTAAAATAGCTGAAGAGGGATCAAAACGTCCCGAACAGGTTGAGAGATACAGGGAAACCTTAAAACTGCTTAAAGATAGAATTTCGGACAATCATGGGAATGAATCAATTCCTCTTTCAGAGGAAGATGCAAAGAAACTTGCTCAGCTTGCAAAGGAAGGTAAAATCAACCCGGAGGAATGAGGGCTTACGACAGAAGAACTTATCAAGGCTGAGTATATATTGAAACAGGCGCTAAAAGCAGGTCTTAATGCAGCAACAATTTCTATTGTTCTTAGGACAGCTCCGGAAATCATTAATGCAATTAAGTATCTGATTGAGAACGGTGAGGTTGACGAAGAACAGTTTAAGAAGATTGGGTTTGCGGCTTTAAAAGGTGGCTCGGAAGGCTTTGTACGAGGAACCGTCTCAGCCGCAATTACCACTGCATGTAAATCGGGTGTACTTGGAGCGGCACTTAAGAGTGTGGATCCGACCGTTATAGGGGCCGTGACGGTACTTGTAATGGATACTGTCAAGAATTCCTATAAAGTGGCAACCGGTAAGATGACTCGCTATGAGATGTCAAATGAGCTGATGAGAACCATGTTCACGACTACTTGTTCCCTTGCGCTTGGCGCTACGTCACAGGCGTTTATAGAGGTACCGGTTGTGGGATATATGATAGGAAGCTTTGTCGGCTCACTAGTTGGTTCATTTACTTACTCTGTAGCCTACAAGCCAGCCATCTCATTCTGCGTTGATACTGGATTTACCTTGTTCGGACTTGTTAATCAGGATTATGTTTTACCCGAAGATGTAATCAGGGAAATTGGAATCGATGTATTCGATTATGAGCAACTTGAATATGATAAGTTCAAGCCCGAAGGATTCCAGTTTAGCACATTTACTCCAGATAAATTTGAACCTGAAAAGATTGATATGACATTCCTCAGAAGAGGTGTTATAGGTATAAATGAGATAGGTTTTATAGAATAGAGGTGTTTTGCCTGATATGGATGTGTTGGCGACTGAAAAGAGATACACGAGGTAATTCTGCTAGATCTATCATAATCAGGATACAATGAATAGGAACTAATAAATGGAACAGAAAGCACTAAAATGCATGGAAATAAACCAAACGCTATTATATAAGCAGCTTCCAGCGCATATGATTGTGACAAATTTCATAGCAGGAGAAGATGATTGCAATTATGAAATCTATATTCGTGAATTTATAAATGAATCATCATATTTTTTGGCTTTATCAAATGGTCAGAGGTATGAAGCTCCTCAAAGTGAATCAAATAAGGAACCAGATGCCATTAGTGATAGGTATAAACTGGATTTTAAGCTGATGCTTGCCACAAGTAGAATGGAAGCTAATAGCATTCTGAGTGGTAGTATAACAAAATATGGAGAGGGAAAAGAAGATGAGAAGGATCATTTACTGGCTCCAGCGAAAGAAACGGATAAAGGAGAAACGCTGCGGACAGTGTTGTTTGACGTGTCAGTTTTATAGGGAGTGCAGTGGGTGCAATTAACTGTAAAAAAGAAATCGAACTTAACATCCCGACGATAAAGTCATTAGACTCTGACAAGAAGGCTTCCAAGACTTCCGAAGCAGCTCCTGCAGCTGCAGCAAAAGCTGTTGAGAAGATTAATTTCTCCAATGTAAAGATCGAGCCGATCTTTGAAGAAATGGTTGATTTCGATACATTTGCAAAATCTGATTTCCGTGCAGTTAAGATTTTAGCTTGTGAAGCAGTACCGAAGTCAAAGAAGCTTCTGAAGTTCACATTGGATGACGGAGAGCGTAAAGACCGCGTGATCTTAAGCGGTATTCACGAGTATTACGAGCCGGAAGAACTTGTTGGTAAGACCGCAATCGCTATCGTGAACCTGTCACCGAGAAAGATGATGGGAATTGATTCCGAGGGTATGCTGATCTCAGCAGTACATGAAGAAGACGGTCACGAAGGACTGAACCTTCTGATGGTAAATGACAGAATCCCGGCAGGTGCAAAACTGTACTAAAAACGTGATGTACCTTATTGGTGGAAATTTGTAAAATTACAAAAATACGCCAATTTTACGCCAAACGATGCAGAAAATGAGCAGATTTGATGCTTATGGAAGTGACGATATGATATAATCACCTCACTGGTAGAAATACTGGTGAGGTTTTTTATTAAATGCGCAATAAAAGGTGCTACTTTGTAATCAGAAAAGAAGGTGTAATATGAGAGAACAATTGTTACTGTTGATAAGAATATCGAAGCCTGAATATAATAAATGTTTATATGATGAATATAAGTTGTATATGAACCCGCAAATGTCATTTAATAAAGTAGGGTTAACAGATGGACAATATGATAAATATGAAGGAGCGATTACAGATATACCTTGTAAGATTTTATATTCTACAGATGAGAAAAAAACATGGCATTTATTAGGAGATACATCATTGATACATAAAAATAATAATGCATATATTTATTGTATGTATGGTCTCAAATATGATGAGAAACATTATGATGCGAAAAATAATAAGTATTATTATGTGATTCCGTGGAAATATATAGAACCTTTATGGCAAGGTGAAGATACTGAATTAATGGTTATAAAGAATACACGTATTTTTATAGAAAAATTTGAAAAAGCTGTTGAGAAGTTAAAACTCTCATATGCTTATGGCAAGGTTCATTATGATTTAGATGAGAAATTGTCAGATATAGAATATTATGATTAGGCTGATTGCATTATGATGCGTCAAAGTTATACCACAAGTATAATGACAGTGCTGGATGTTCCGATGGATGAGATTATCATAATCGATATAAATAGAACAAAGCAGATTAGCGCATGAAAAGTGAATAAGCAGGGCTGAGTTGAAATATATTTAGCCCGTATATGCTCGTATAGTTCAATGGATAGAATGATCGGCTACGGTTCAAATCGTCCGGGGGACGATTGCCCTGAACGGACCGAAGCGGAGCGTAGAACCGATTGATTCAGGTTCGAATCCTGATATGAGCATTATGGTCCCCTAGTCTAAAGGTTAGGACATAGCCCTTTCAAGGCTAAAATGCTCGGTTCAAGTCCGGTGGGGATCACTTATGGGTAGGTCGCATAGTGGCAATTGCAGCGGACTGTAAATCCGCCGACTTTAAGTCTACGCCAGTTCGAGTCTGGCCCTGCCCACTTATGTTTGCGTGTCCGAGTTGGTTTAAGGTGCCACTGGCACATAGCGCCCTTCCGCAAACGCTATTATATTTAACAGGTGATTATTATGGGAAAGGTATATTTAAAAACAAAATATGACAATGAAATGAAAATGGAGATACCTCACAATCATAATTTTGCTTCAGCTATGTTTGGTTTCAGAGAGATGGCTGCGGAAATAGTTCCTTACCATTTGATAGATGATATCTATGATGATTTTAAGCGTGAAGATATTGCCTTGGATTATATTGATCAGTGCAATGTGCTGTTTAACAAGTTTGGGGTGACACCGCATATTCCTGATTATCCAGATGTGCTTAAGCCATTTCTGGGAAGGAAAATATGGAAAGATACAATCAACAGTATTTCAAGAGATGAGAACAAGTGGTCGGCGGGATATTTTGTGAAACCAGCAGTAAGAAGCAAGGCTTTTACCGGCAAGACAATTTCCAGTATAAAAGATCTTATGGGCTGCGGTAATCATGCTGAAGATTATGAGGTATTGGTAAGCGAATCATTAGATATCGCTGCAGAATGGCGTTGCTTTATTACATATGATGAGATAATTGATGTGCGCCCATATGGCATGATAATTGATAAGTCAAGGAAGGGTTATTTATATCATTATGACGCGCAGGTGCTTAATTCTATGATGGAAAGTTTTGTTTCTTGGGAAGATAGGCCTATGGCTTGCAGTATGGATATCTGTGTAACTAAAGATGGCAGGACATTACTCGTAGAGTTCAACGATGCGTATTCCCTGGGGGCATATGGATTGGCAGATATATATTATGCTAAGCTGATTTCTGCAAGATGGAGCCAGTTGTTAGGTGTTAAGGATGAGTATCATTTTTAAGATAAAGCAGAGAATCGGTGTTGAATTCAGAAATGGATTTGATGCCGATTTTTTGCGAAGTTTAGTTTTGCTTATACATTTTAGGACTAGCGAAAGGAGCGAATAATCATGAAGAGATATAAGTTTTGCGGTTTGTAATCGCAAAACAAATTGCCTTTTGGAACGAATTGCGATATACTATCTACAAACGGAGGTGGTCACGATGATTTACAGACCTTTGTATGTAGAGAAGATCATGGCTTATGTGGATACGCCATTTGTAAAAATCCTTACGGGAGTACGTCGTTGCGGAAAGTCAACGATCCTGAAAATGATTATGGAGAGATTGGAAACGCAGCATAACATTCCGAAGGAGCGCATTGTCAGTTGCCGCTATGACTCAATGGAATATGAGGATATGACGGCAAAGCAGATGTACGCACAGCTTAAAGAGCGTCTTTCGCCCGATGGAAAAACTTACCTGTTTCTCGATGAGGTTCAGGAAATCAAGGGCTGGGAAAAGGTCGTCAATTCGCTGGCATCTGACTTTGATGTTGACCTGTATGTGACAGGTTCCAACTCTCACATGATGTCCTCTGAGATTTCAACCTATCTGACGGGACGATATGTATCTTTCCGCATCTTCACTTTGTCCTTTGACGAGTACCTGATGTTCAAAAGCCAATATACCGAGGTTGGAGAGCCGAAGACGGAGCTTGCTGACTATGTACGCTTGGGCGGTTTCCCGGCAACGCATTTGCAGGAGTTTTCTCAGGACGAGGTCTACACTATCGTGCGTGATATTTACAACTCTACGATCTTCTCGGATATTGTTAAGCGCAATCAGGTGCGGAAGATCGACCAGTTGGAACGAGTGGTCAAGTACACCTTCAACAATGTGGGCAATACCTTCTCGGCAAAGTCCATTTCGGATTACCTGAAAGCGGAACACCGAGCGTTGGACAATGAAACAGTTTATAGTTACTTGGAGAAGCTGGAGAAGGCGTACCTGCTCCATCGATGCTCCCGCTTTGATTTACAGGGCAAGGAGATCCTGAAAACACAGGAGAAATTCTATCTTGCCGATACCGCCCTGCGGTACAGCGTTCTCGGCTATAACGCTGACAGCGTGGCATCCAGTTTAGAGAATGTCGTGTACTTGGAGCTTTGCCGCAGAGGGTATACCGTCAATGTCGGCAAATCCGGCAGCAGCGAGATCGACTTTGTCGCAGTACGGCAAAATGAAAAGCTCTATGTGCAGGTGACGCAGGAGCTTCATTCTCTGAAAACAGAAAAACGGGAATACGACCGGTTGTTGGAAATCCGCGACAACTACCCCAAATATGTTCTCACAACAGATGAGTTCTCGGGAGGAAACTACGAGGGCATCAAGACGATGCATATAGCGGACTTCCTGTTAAGTCATGAATACTAAACGACAGAATCGCGAAATGGAAGAGTATCGTAGTCTTTTGGAGACTAAAAAGATGCTATGCACAGTAGAAAAGAAGGGAAAATAACGGTATGGGAATGACTTTATCTATGGAGGAAAAGGTACAGACAGCAGCTGAGACAGTGATCAATGCATCGGCAGCTGACGAAACGGTAACAGGCGGGACCACACCGTCAGAGCCGCTTTCTGAGAAAAGGATAGTGCATGCAGAGGATTTTGATCCGCTGTTTGCCATGTCCGAGGAGGATTGTGTCGATGGGTTTATAAAACGTGAAATGCAGCGTGCCGGGATCACGGAAGAACAGAATCTGATCCCGGAGGATATGCTGCGCAGAAAAAATATACTGAATGCCATTTTGGCGGTTCTGTTATTCGTATACATATCTCTGTTTTTCTTTCATTTTCCGATGAAAACCTATGTGATCGGACTTATCATCCTGGTGGTATATGCATTTTTGACCAGCCGTTATCAGCTGATAAAATATTTGAAAAAGGAGATCAGATCCAGATCCCAGGAGAAAATCTCCAATATTGTCATGAATGTGAAGGCATCCATGGTGCCGGATTACAGCAAAAAGTTAAAATGGGTTCTCATGGCGGTGGCTGTGGCAGGCTCGCTGCTGCTGTTTAGTAAACCCAGGATCTTCTATGAGCAGGCAGATGACGGATATTATGTGCGATTTTATGTCTATGGTCTGACGAATATGACTACGGCGACCATCCCCGATACTTATCAGGGGGAGAAGGTAGTGGGCCTGCGCGGCAACACCTTTTCCAATATGCCCTTTTTATCAGAGGTAACGCTGCCGGACAGCATTACAGAGATCCGCGGGCAGGCATTTAAAAACTGCAGAAGCCTGGAACGTGTGACATTACCGGAGCATCTGACGTATCTGGGCGGGGAAGCTTTTTACCATTGCAGCAGTCTGGAGGAGGTAAATCTTCCGGCGGGGCTGACGGAGATCCGCGGCAACACCTTTGAAGAATGCACCAGCCTGCTGCGCATAGAGATCCCGGATAACGTGACCAGGATCGGCGGACACGCGTTTTATGGAAATACCAGTCTTGAGGAGGTGGTGATCTCCCCGGACAGCAAGCTGCAGCAGATCGGGTCTTCTGCCTTCCGGTGCTGTGATTCTCTGCGGGAGATCACACTGCCCCGGGGCGTATCTGTCAATGAACGTGCTTTCAAGGAGACACCTGTAAGGATCGATTACTATGAATACTAAATTTATTCATTTGTTATATGTGCCGACCATGGCATGTAACATGCAGTGCCGGTACTGTTATCTGGAGGACCACACCGTAGATACCCTGTGGGGCGGAGATTGCCTGGAGACCCTGCAATATGCCATCGCAAAATTCCGTGAAGCGGATGTGGTGCCCTTTAATATTTCCCTGCACGGCGGCGAGGTGACCACTTTACCAAAGCAGGAATTCCATGACCTGATCCAATATATCAGCAGATACTATCAGGACATGCGTGAACTCATCACAGATGCCGGCTTCAGGGTGGGGCATCCCCACATCAAGACGAACCTGTACGGACTGGACAGACATATTGAGACCATCCGGGAGTTCAACGTGTCCATATCGGGCAGCCTGGATCTGCCGCTTTCCCTGCATGAAAAATACAGGGTGACCAAAGGCGGAGAGGGCACACTGGAACGGATACTGGATAATATCCGACTGCTGGAGGAGATCCCTGACAAGAAAAAAGTATCTGCCACAATCTTTCGGGAGCATTTCGAACAGCTGGATCAGATCATCGAGGATATCAGATTCCTGGACCGTAACACATGCCTGGACATGAATGATTTTAATTTCATGATAGGGTTTGACTACAATTCCTGTGGCCTGCTGCATCACATGAGTGAAGAGGAACAGCTGATCTTTTACCGGCGGATGCACGAGGCTTTTGACGGGACCAATCTGGATGCCGGGGTCAACGGTGCATGGTTCGATGAGTTCGGACCGGAATACTGCACCAACTGCGATAATTGCGGAGAGAAATTTTTCCTGTTGGAGCGTAACGGAGACATCTATTCCTGTGTCAGAGGTCAGAAGAACGAAGATTTTTACTACGGTAATATCTACCGTGACACGGTGGACACCATTTTGAAAACCGCTGCACGCAAGATTTTCCAAAACCATAACAGACAACCGTTTCCCGAGGAATGTGCGAGGTGCGCTTACCTGTATCTGTGCAAAACGGGCTGCCCTTTTGTGAAAAATGTATATGGCTCCGGCAAAAGCTACACCTGCCTGCTACAACAGCAGATGTACCGGGACCGCGGCTATGCCCCGGATGCTTCTGCTGACGAGACTGCATATGAATATGTGACGAAGATGCGCCTCGAGGAGCCGGAAAAGTATCTGCCTGCCAAGACATCCGCAGAATATCCTGCACTGGAACAGATCATTGCACAAGATGCGAAGCTGAAATATATCTATGACAGCGGTGTGTTCGAACTGGACGTGGATGGAGACAGATATCCGCTGATCTCCCAGATCCTTAGGAAGTCCAGGGAGATCCTATATCTGACACCCATCAGTACGGTAAAGCTGCGTATGAAAAAGCATATGCTGCAGGAAGAATGCGATTATCCGGAGAACAACGCATTGTACCTGATGCTGTTGTCCGGAGATCTCGTGACTTACGGGGATGAAGGGAGAACAAAGCAGCGGCACATTGCCACGCATCAGATTTATAAAGGGGTGCTGGACCATTCCGGGGACAACGAAGAAGAATGGTATGTATATGATATTTCCGGGCTCCTGCGCGAATATGCAAAGGAATATGCCACGGGCAGCCCGAACAATCTGTTGTGCACCACCACGGAGCTGAGAGACTGCCATTACCGGAAGCAGGAAAATAATGCCTATTACCATATACAGGCCATCAATCTCCCCTTTCAGAACATTGAATTTTACTATCTGACACTGGATCAAAAAAATGACAAGGAGGCTTTCCATGAATTTTGAACCGCAGACCTATGAAGAACTGATCCGCATGAAGCGTTGCGTGGAACTGACGAAATATTATGAGGTGACAGAGGAGGAGCTTTGGGAAATCTATCATTTCCTGGAGCAGGAGCCGGAGGCTTTCATCAAGGGAGGCAGACAGAATCTGTCCCTCATCATCGGGCAGAATACTGCAACAACCCAGAAGGTGATCATGGCGAACTGCACCGACAGTAGCATTGATGGAATCCTGCTGTCACGGACAGAATTCAAAGTGTTCCCCCATTACACACCATCCTCAGGCTCCGGCAGCAGCGGTGGTTCCTCTTCCAACAACAATAATAACAATAACAACAATAATAACAACAATAACAGATAGGACACGAAAGCAATGGCATTCATATCCGAAACACTTCAAATGCGCAGGCTTACAGAAAGCGGCGTCAATATCAAGACTACCTACATCGTCGATGGCACCCTGAGGTACCGGTCCACAGACGGAACCTGTCAGGATGATGTGCACAGTGGTATCCGCTGCCGCAAAGAGTATTTCCGGCAGGGGAAATTGCTCCATACAGAGAAAATCTTCGATTCCCGCATGGAGTATACCTATGTATCCGGAATGGATGAAGAGGCACAGCATACCTGTGAAAACTGCGGCTTTACCGGCAAAGTAAAGGAATTTGTGAACGGCTGTCCCTGCTGTGATGCGGCCTCTAACATTGACTACGCAGACAAGGAGCTGGGCAGCAAGCACCATTATGACCTGGTATTGCAAAGCCCGGTCTACCGGATCGTCACGGGAGTGGTAGACTACATCATATCGTTCCTGCTATGCAGCCTGTGGATCATAAATACCTCCAGGACCTTCAATGGCTATGATGTGGGCAAGATTTTCATCTACAGCACAATCCTGGCTATGATCCTCTATTACTTTTTCTATCTGTGCGATGCGTATGCGGTACTGGGGCCAGTCAGACGCTACAAAGAAAAACAGAACCGTCGGCAGCAGGAATTCTGGACCGGCACCGGCATCGACAAAAAGCGGTTCTATAATAACCTGAACTACGAAGCCGGCAGACGCTACTATTCCCGGCCGAATGTCATTGATTACGACATTATGGACTACACCGGTCTGCAGGAGCATGTGGAGAACGGCATATTGTGCGTGGATGTGGAGTTACAGGTCAGACTGGTGTATCTGCGAGGTGGCCGGATTACATCCGCATATCAGAAGGATACCTTCTCCCTCAGCCACAACGACAGAGTCATGACCCTGGACAGCGGGATCCACGTGATCAAATGCCCCAAATGCGATGCCAATATTGATGTGACCAAAGGCGTGTGTGAATATTGCGGGACCGAGATCGACAGCCTGCAGGAATGGAAGTGAAAAATTACAAAATGTTGATGGAGATATACCGAGGAGGAAGAAAGAATGAAAATATGGTTAGATGATCTCCGCCCGGCACCCTGGGGATATGAGAGCGCCAGATCCGTGAATGAAGCCAAGACACTGATCAGGGAGGCGGAGAGAAACGGCATCGAGATCGAGGTGCTGGATCTCGACCATGACCTGGGAGATTTTGCAAGTCAGGGCGGCGATGCCATCAAACTACTGGACTGGCTGGCGGAGCGGGAGACCTTTTACCCTGTGGAGATCCATACCGCGAATCCAGTGGGCAGAGCGAATATGGAGAGCGTGCTGGCGAGGTACTGGGGAGAGGAGTACTGGTAGAAAACTTGAAGACCACTTGGTGGCAACTTCTCCAATAGAGTCTCCCTAAAGTTTTTTGTAAGATTTTGTCATTTATTGTCATGTATTAAGTAGAGGCATATTGATAAAATTATACAAAGGCAGGGAAAAGTTATGATAAGTTCTAAAACATATTGTTTGAAACTAACAATACTTATTGCAAATGTGGTTAGTGTAGTTATTGCAATAATTCCTAATATAAACGAGTTGGATGCGGTGAATCAAACAATTCTTAGCATAATCGTAATCATGATAGAAATTGCTTTAATTATAATAGGTAAGGTGCATGAAAATAATGTGGATAAGGATTTTTTAGGAAGATCAAAACAAGAAGTTATAGAGGAAATTAAGCCGGCTAAGTATAGCCAGTTAGAAGAAGCGCGGGCTGAACTACGATCTGGAATAAAAATAATGCTGGCATGTGCAATCATTTATGGGATAATTATTTTTTTCATAAAAATTATTAATTTGCAGTGGGCATTAGTTGGAGGCCTGGTAATGATAATAGCATATATTTATGCTGACTATGTTCCACATTCTCAAAAATATGCTGAAAATTATGACAAATTATTTATTGTGGAGAATGAAAAGCCCAGTGCCTTACGGGGACTGGGAAGAATCTATTTGGAGGAGTACCAGAAAACACGGTTTCGCAAAAAGGATAAATACTATAAGGAGATGGCTCAGTTACTGCCGTATGATGGCTATGTCGCAGATACTAAAGAAACTAAAATTTTTCTGAAATGCATATTTGGTAATAAGGTAGCTTCCACGAATAACACATTGGCTATTATTGGTTATGTGATGCTTGCAATCAATATTCTAACCGTTGTTCCTGATCTATATGATTTTATAGCTGAATTTTTTATTTATTTGACAATAACTAATGCTAAAACGACAATTAGTATGTGCGCTACCATTATTTTCATGATAGTCTCTGTTTGTCAATTATATGAATATTATAGTGAATGCTATGGCGTAAAAAGGATAGTTCAGGCCATTGACAGCAATAGTCTTGCGGAGATGCTATCCGTGTATAGCGATATAGAAAAGGGTCACAATGGTAGTTTATACAGAATTAGGGGATCTTTTGACTATTCTCAGAATTATATAGAACAGCACAATACTATTAAGGGATGCCCAATGAAATATAGAATGAAATTTCCTGATAAATATTATGCAAATATTAGTAGATATAATGCTACATATTTATTAAGTGTTGCAATACTTTTTCTTGTTTTATCAAACTATACAAGTTTTAGTTCCCGATTGATAGCTGCCATGAGTATAGTGGTTTGTATTGGTTATGTCGTGGGAAAATATATTTTTCTTCCACAA
>OLGF01000306.1_pt1 | contig 57732 bp, 54 predicted proteins | sample 1604971 | NCBI WGS metagenome assembly OLGF01 (sample SAMEA3888902, study PRJEB22519) | human gut metagenome | biome: human gut; feature: human-associated habitat; material: faeces | place: Denmark | collected 2011 | reverse complement strand
TAGCGATAGGTGATGTAGTGCTTGGCCACCTCAAAGGCACCGTGGGCCATGATGTGGTGCTCGACCATGTCCTGAATTTCCTCGACGGTCGGTGCGCGGTTCATCTTCTGGCACTGCAGTTCCACGGACTCGGCGATCCGCTGGATCTGCACGGGCGTCATGCGGTCGGGCTCCTCCACGGATTCGTTGGCCTTCGTGACGGCGATGATGATCTTCGTAATATCGAACACGACCTCGGAACCATTTCGCTTCATGATTTTCATCGGTCTATTTCCTCCTCTTTCCCTTCCGTTTTCCCCTGAAAACAGTTCTCGTAATATCTGTCATTTGCAGTATGATTATCATATACCATATCTTGTGGATAAGCAAGAGGGATGCGTCTAAATATTGCGGGAAAGGTATATGAAATTTGCAGGTAAAATTTGTGGAAACCTGCCAATGGACACAAGATGGCGTATAAAATCAGGCGTCCTGCCTACTAAATATGGTGTATCCTGCCGAAACGCGCGGGAAATCCGGTGCGGCCGAGGCTCGCCAGCGGGCACAGGATATGGTATGATGGGGAAAACACAACACAAGGGAGGAGAAGGGATGCATGGAGAGACTCTGTGACGTGCTGGAGGTGCGCCGCGGCGTGACGGCGGTGATCGGCGGGGGCGGCAAGACGAGCCTGCTGTACCGGCTGGCGAGCGAGCTGCGGGAGCGGGGGATGGTGCTCGTCGCGACGACGACGCGGATCCTGCCGCCGGCGCATCTGCCCGTCCGTCATGACCGGGAGGGGACGCTGCGCGCCCTGCGCGCAAACGGCATCGCCTGCGCAGGGATGCCCGCCGAGGGCGGCAAGCTCGCGGAGCCGTCCTTTGCGGACTGGATGACCCTCGCGGACTATACGCTCGTGGAAGCGGACGGCTCGAAGGGGTTGCCGCTCAAGGCGCACGCGCCGCACGAGCCGGTGATCCCGCCGCAGAGCAATCAGACGATCCTCGTGCTCGGCGCGGAGGGGCTGGGGCGGACGGTCGCACAGGCGGCGCACCGCCCGGCGCTCTATGCGCGCCTTGCGGGGGCGGAGGAGGGGAGCGTGGTGACACCTGCCCTCGCCGCGCGTATGCTCCGAGCCGAGGGGCTTCATGACCGGGTCTTTGTGAATCAGGCGGATGACTGGGAGCGCTGGGCGGACGCTGTCCGCGCCCTCGCCGCCGAGCTTGACTGCCCGGTCGCTGCGGGGTCGCTCCGCCGCGGCGTGTGGCGGCGCGTGCAGTGAGGGGCGCCGCGCACCCTTTACAACCCCGCAGGAATTCGGTATAATATAGAGTAATTTTTGATTCCCATGAGACTGAGAGGCGATTTTATGAGACAGATCCGGCGCGTGGCGGCGCTGCTTTTGGCGCTGCTGCTGGTGCTGACGATGGCGGGCTGCGGGAGCGAGAAGACGCTGACCCTGACGGCCGCCATGCCTGAGGTTCCGGCTACACTTGACCCCGCGATGGTCACGACCGACACGGAGAAGACGGTAGTGCTGCACCTCTATGAGAACCTGATGAAGCTCTCGAGCGGCGGCAGCCGCGCGGTGGCCGGCCAGGCTTCGAGCTATGAAAAGACGGACAACGGCGACGGCACGGAGACGTACACCTTCCGCCTGCGCAGCTCACTGACGTGGTCGGACGGGACGCCGCTGACGGCGGCGGACTTTGTCTACGCGTGGCAGCGGCTGACCGATCCCGCGACCGGTTCGCCGAACGCGTCGCTGCTGCGCATGGTCGCGGGCTATGACCGCGTGCGCGCGGGCGAGGGCCCGGAGAATCTGGCCGTGTCCGCCCCGGATGAGCGGACGTTCGTGGTGACGCTCTCGGGCCACTGCCCGTACTTCGCCGAGAGCGTCTGCGTCGCGCCGGAGACGATGCCTGCCCGCGCCGACGCGGTGCAGAGCGTACTGCCCGTGACGAACGGCGCGTATGAGGTGTCCTCGTGGGAGGACGGGCAGCTGGTCGCCGTGCAGCGCCGCGCGTATTACGACAGCCGCCGTCTGGGGGGGCAGAGCCTGACGTTCCTCTTTGAAACGGACGCGGATGCGCGCCAGCAGCTCTTTGAGGACGGCAAGGCGGACTTTCTCCTCGGCCTGACGGAGCAGGCGGTGGAGCGCCGGTCGGACAGCTGGTCGGCGGAGCCGGGCTTCCGCGTCGCGGCGCTGCTCGTGAACCAGCTGGCCGAGGCGACGGGGGAGGAGCCGCTGCGCCAGGCGCTGTCGCTCTCCATCGACCGCAACGCCCTCACGGACGCGATCGGCGCGCGGACGCACCTGAGCGCGCAGGGACTTGTGCCGACGGGTGTGCGCAACACGGCGGGCGAGGAGTTCCGCACCGTGACCGGCCCGGTGATCGACAACTTGCCCGAGCACCGCGAGCAGAACCTGCGGCAGGCGGCGAAGCTCCTCGAGGGCGTCGCGGACGGCGGCGCAATTGAGCTGCTTTATGAGCAGACGGACGAGAACGAGACCGTCATGCACCAGCTGCAGCAGACATGGCAGGATGGGCTCAGCCTGACGGTGACGCTGCGCGGCGTATCCGCAGACGAGCTGCAGCAGAGCCTGCAGCGGGGCGAATTCACCGTGGCCGCCGTGACGCTGAGGGGCGAATACAACGACCCGACCGCCTTCCTCGAGACGTGGACCGGCGGCGCGGAGGGCAACTGGGGCAACTTCTACTCCAGCGCCTATGACACGCTCCTGCGCGTGGTACACGCATCGGGTGACGATACCGCGCGTGACGCGTACCTCGAGGACGCGGAGGCGCTGCTGCTTGAAAAGGGCTACGTCATCCCGCTCTATGAGTATACGCGGACGTGGCAGCTGCGCGACCACCTCGCGGGGCTCGCCGCCGACCACATGGGCGGCTACTGGCTGGGCGGCATCCAGCGCGTAAATTAAAATCAGTCAAAGGAGGTGGACGCCTATAGGCGTCCACCTCCTTTGACTGAGGGGGTTCGCTGCGCTCCGCGCCTTGTCTGGCCATTGGCCAGCCTGCGACACTCCGCTCCGCGCAAAGTGTTTTTTGCGACGTACACGCCGCCGCAAAAAACGGATTGGAAATCTTTCACGCCGCTGCGGCGGCGCGAACTCTGTGAGACCTTGTTTGACAAAAACGGGATGCCCGGCGGGCATCCCGTTTTTGTCAAACGCGTCTAATTTTCGTGGGAAAATTTTGTTGTAAAAGATACAGAAAATTCACAAATGATCTGGTATAATACTGCTCAGAAAAAAACCCCACTTTTGACAGAAAGAAGGAAATCACGATGTATTGTGTCAGAAAGGTCAATGAAGATTATACATGGGTCGGCGCGGACGGGCGCCGTCTGCCGATGTTCGAGGGCGTCTATGATGTGCCGAAGGGCGTGAGCTTCAACAGCTACCTGCTCAGCGACGAAAGGACCGTCCTGTTCGATACCGCCGACGCCGCGGTGGGCCATGCCTTCCGCGAGAACGTCGCCCACGCGCTGGGCGGCCGCGCGCTCGACTATCTGGTCGTCCAGCACATGGAGCCCGACCACGCCGCCGAGATCGAGGAGATCGTCCTGCGCTATCCCAACGTGCAGGTGCTCTGCAGCGCCATGGCCAGGAACATGATCGTCCAGTTCTTCGGCGACCGCTTCGCCGGGCAGATCCGCGCGGTCAAGGAGGGCGACACGCTCTGCACCGGCCGCCACACGCTGCAGTTTGTGGCCGCGCCGATGGTGCACTGGCCCGAGGTGCTCATGACCTATGACCAGACCGACCGCCTGCTGCTGACGGCGGATGCGTTCGGCTGCTTCGGCGCGCTGAACGGACACCTCTTCAATGACGAGGTCAACTTCGACCGCGACTATCTCGACGAGGCCCGCCGCTACTACACGAACATCGTCGGCAAATACGGCCCGCAGGTGCAGGCCGTGCTGAAGAAGGCCTCGGGGCTGGAGATTGCGATGCTTCTGCCGCTGCACGGCTTCGTCTGGCGCAGTGACCTCGGCTACATCCTCGGCAAGTACGACCTCTGGAGCCGCTATGAGCCGGAGACACGCGGCGTGCTGATCGCCTACGCTTCGGTCTATGGCAACACCGAGAACGCCGCGAACATCCTCGCCTGCCGTCTGGCGGAGCGCGGCGTGCCCGTCTCGCTCTACGACACGTCCGTGACGCCGTCGTCCTACATCCTCGCCGACGCGTTCCGCCTGAGCCATGTGGTGTTCGCCGCGCCGACGTACAACGCGGGCGTATTCATCACGATGGAGGAGCTGCTGCACGACATCGCGGCCCACGCGCTGCCGAACCGCCGCTACGCGCTGCTGGAGAACGGCTCGTGGTCGGTTACGAGCGGGCGCGAGATGAAGAAGATCCTCGAGCCGCTCAAGGGCTGGAGCGAGGTGAGCGCCCCGATCACGGTCAAGTCCGCGCTGCGCGAGGATCAGCTCGCCGCCATCGACGCGCTGGCCGACGCGCTGGCCGCGGATGTGAAGGGCTAAGCGTTTCTTCCAAAAGGGCTGCGCCCTTTTGGAAGAGAGGGATTCGCTGCGCTTTGCGCCTTGCCCCGCCGCAGGCGGGGCTGCGACACTGGCCCGACATCAACCGTCGGGTCTGCCGAGGACAGTTCCTCTGGGCCGAGGCCAGCGCAGGGTGTTTTTTGCGGTGTATACGCCGCCGCAAAAACGGATTGGAGTTTATTCGCGGCGTGCGCGCCGCGAACTCTGTGAGATGTTACAGGGGGCATATGACCTGAAATGTCATATGCCCCCTGTTTCTTATTCTTCCAGTGCGCTGCTCAGCTCGGCCAGATGCACGAATGCGTTTTCGTCCGTGACATCGGCGGCGAGCAGGCGCATGGCGTCCAGAATTTCCGGCAGATGCTCGCGCGCCCGCTCCGGCGTGATGAGCAGGCCGCCATAGACCGCGCTGCAGAGCGGGCGGTTCGCGGCCTTGTCGGTTCCGTCCGTCAGGCTCGTGTACGCCTGCTAAAAGGCGTGGAATGCGGCCACGCCGCCCCAGTAGTCGCTGTCGTACCCCTTTTCCTGAAAGTCCGAAAAGAGGGGCATAGGCCTCGGCCGTGCCAGACTGCGCCAGCGCGCGGAGCGCCGACCGGTCCTGCGCGGCGCTCTGCCAGAGCGCACAGAAAACAACCGCTGCCAGCACCGCCGCGAGAAGACATATCAGAGAAATCCGCTTTTTCATCGTGCACCTCCCTGTCCGCTGATACCTGCCCTGAGCATACCAGAAAACGTTCTCTATGTCCACCTTTTCCCGCCTGTCGGTTGTTTTTTCCGGACAAAGCTGGTATACTCATCCCAGAAAAAATGACCGCGGCGGTGCGCCGCGGAAGGAGGCGCTTTATGCAGCAGATTCTCCCCCAGATCGCGCGCGAGCAGCAGGCCGGGCGCGACTGCGTGCTCGTCACGCTCATCTCCTCCAACGGCAGCGCGCCGCGCAAGGCGGGCTCACAGATGCTTGCGGGCGGCGCGGGGCTCCTCGCCGGGACGATCGGCGGCGGAGCCGTCGAGGGGCACAGTCTGGAGCTCGCGGCGCGCCTGCGCGTCGAGCGGCGCAGTGACGTCCGGCGCTTTCCGCTCCACCCCGGCGAGCGCGGCGACATCGGTATGATCTGCGGCGGGGACGTCACCGCGCACTTCCAGTTCATCCCGGCAGACGACCCCGTTTGGCAGGACGTGATCCGGCTCGCGAACGACCGCGTCGCGGCGCATGAGCCGGGGCGGCTGCTCCTGCGCGAGGACGGCGGCACGCCCACGCTTCTCTCGCCGCTCGGCGAGGTGCTCTGCGGCACGCTGCCGCCGCAGGCGGACGTCGAGATGCTGCTGGCGGGGCTGTGCGCGCAGCGCGGCGGCTGCATCTCCCTGCCGCTCCCGGTGGGGCAGCGCGCGCTCATCTTCGGCGGCGGCCATGTGTCGCAGGCGCTCTGCCCGCTGCTGCGCTCGGTCGATTTCCGCCCGTGGATCTTCGACTGCCGCCCCGCGTTCGCCGACCGCGCGCTCTTCCCGGACGCGGAGGAGGTGCTCTGCGGCGACTTTACGCGCATCGCGGACTATGTGACCGTCACGCCGGAGGACTATGTCGTCGTCATGACGAGCGGTCACGGCTTTGACTTCACCGTGCAAGAGCAGGTGCTGCGCGGCGAGACGGCGTATATCGGCGTGATCGGCTCGCGCCGCAAGACTGCCGCAGTGAACGAGCGGCTGCGCGCGGCGGGGATTCCGGAGAGCGCCATCGCCCGCGTCCATGCACCCATCGGGACGGCTATCCGCGCCGTCACCCCGGCGGAGATCGCCGTCAGCGTCGCGGGGGAGATGATCTGCGTGCGCGCCGAACGCCGCGGGGATGAGGGGCACGGCTGCCCGATGCACTGAGACGGCGGAGCGTACAGGTCCACCGGAGGAAAAATACGCAAAAAAAACACCCGAGGGACTGCGGAAGCGGCAGTCCCTCGGGTGCTTTTATAGCAATGGAAATCAGGAGAAATGATCGGGTTACTTGAGCTGCTTGTGCGCCTCCATGCCTTCTTTCAGGCTGGCGACGACCACGCCCGTCAGCGCGAACAGCGCGATGACGTTGGGCAGGACGATGAGGTTGTTGAACATATCCGTCAGCTCCCACACGAAGTCACTGCCGGAGACAGTGCCGAGGAAGATGAACACCAGTGCGATCATGGTATAGATGACGCTGCACAGCCTGCCGTTCCGGCGGCCAAACAGGTAGTTGGCATTAATCTTACCGAACAGGTTCCAGCTCAGGATAGTGGAGAAGGCGAAGAACAGCAGGCAGACGGCCACGAATTTGGCACCCAGACTGGCGCCGAACACGGAGCCGAAGGCGGTCTGCGCCAGATTGGTCTTACCTAACGTTGCAGTGATATCCCCGAAGTAGCCATTGGCCAGAGGGCCGTCGGCGGTATACAGCGTGCAGATGATGACCAGCGCGTTGAGGGTCAGCACCACGAAGGTGTCGATGAACACACCGATCATAGCCACCACGCCCTGATCGTGGGCGCGGGCGACGTTCGCCTGCGCGTGGGCGTGGGGCGTGGAGCCCATACCGGCCTCATTGGAGAACAGGCCGCGCTTGGCACCCTGACTGATGGCAGTCTTGAGAGCGTAGCCGAAGCCGCCGCCGATGATGGCCTGAGGCTGGAAGGCGTACCTGAAGATCATACCGAAGGTGGAGGGGACGTACTGGATGCGGGCTGCCAGGATCACCAGACCGCCCAGCAGGAAGATGCCGGCCATGATGGGGACGATCTTCTCCGTCACTGCGGCCAGACGCTGCACACCGCCCAGGAAGATGACGGCGCAGATGATGACCAGCACAATGCCCATGATCCAGGAGGGAACGCCAAAGGCGGTCTCCATGGTGGAGCCAATGGAGTTGGACTGGACCATGCAGCCCATGAAGCCAAGAGCCAGAATGATGGACACGGCGAAGAAGCCCGCCAGGAACTTACCGAAGCCGCCCTTGAAAGCAGTGGTGATGTAGTACACGGGGCCGCCCTTGATGTTGCCGTCCGGCTCCACGATGCGGGTTTTCTGGGCCAGCGTGGCCTCGGCGTAGATGGTGGCCATGCCGAAGAAGGCGATGATCCACATCCAGAAGATGGCGCCGGGGCCGCCGGTGAGGATGGCGCCGGAGGCGCCCACGATATTGCCGGTGCCCACCTGAGCGGCGATGGCGGTGGCCAGTGCCTGGAAGGATGTCATACCGCTTTTCTGCGCACCGCCGCGGAGGTTCATCTCACCGAAAAACTTCCGCATACCCTCGCCGAAGCAGCGGATCTGCACGAAGCGGGTGCGGATGGAATACCACAGGCCCACGCCTACCAGCAGGAAGATGAGGATGTAGTTGGACAGGTACTCGTTGATCTTGGCTACGATGGGAAACAGGGTGGATTCGATCATGGGTTCATTCTCCTTACCAAAAAAATTAAGAGCCGCTGTATCACAGCGACTCTGGAGAAGTCAGGGGGCAAGCAAAACTACTTGTCAGCTCCGTCCTTTTGCCTGAGAGATTCAGCGTGGAAACGCCTTGCACCTTCGGCACCCAATTGAATGGGATTCTCCAGAGTACCCTCCGCGTCCGGTCTGATCATTCCGGACGACTCATCGGGTGTATCAAATTGATGGACGTATGTTACCACAGAACGGACAGCTTGGCAACCCCCTTTTTCGGATTTTTGCGAAAAAATACAAATTCGCCGAAAAAACACGGACCCGCAGCAGGGCGGGGCCGTGTGGGTATCGCACGGTGCGGCCGTCAGGGCCGCAGCGTGAAGGTCATGGCGACGGGGTTGTGGTCGGACCAGGCGAAGCCGGTGTCGATGACCACGGCGCTCTCGGCGGTGACGTTGGCCGTCACCAGGAAGCCGTCCACCGTCAGGACGTACTGTCCCTGGTGGTAGGGGCCGTCGGCGTTGCGGCAGCTGGGGACGGGGTCATCCTTGTCCAGCGGCGTTACCAGAGAGATGTCCAGTCCCTCGAAGGTGCCGGCAGGGATGGGCTGTGCCCAGGAGTACTCCTGATCCGCCTCGCCGAACCAGGCGGCGGAGTCGCCCAGCAGATCCTTATTGAAGTCGCCGCCGGCCACGCACCAGTTGCCTGCATCGTACTCCGACTGCATGTCCGCCAGCAGCAGCTTCAACTGCTCCGTGGCGATGGTGCCATCGCTGGTATATGCGGAGAGATGCAGGTTGTAAAGGACAAGCTCTTTACCGCCTTCCGCGGGGATGCGGCTGACGGAATAGCACCGGTCCAGGTCCAGCAGCTTCATGAAGCCGCCCTCCACCGGCAGCTCCACACGCCCGGCCGAGGTGATGGCGGCGGAGGAAAGGGTCAGCAGGCCGGAGCGGGACGCGCCGTGAGGCCGCAGCAGGGGGTACATCAGGTACGGCGAGTCGTAGTTCTGGCAGAACACGCCGCTCATGTCCTCCAGTGCCTCGGTCAGATAGGGCCGCTCGTCCACCTGATAGCTGCGGGTGGAGCCGATGTCCACCTCCTGCGCCAGCAGGAAGTCCGGCGACTGCTCCGTCAGAAACGCGGAGATCTCCGACAGATTCTTCGTCAGCCGCTCTTCGCTCCACGCACGGGACTCAGTGCCGCCGTCCATAAAGAAGCCGTAGTCGTCCTCGTAGGCGCCGAAGCCGATGTTGTAGGACAACACGGTGTAGGGCGTGTCCGTCCGGACGGATGCGGTACCGCCGTCGGAGGGTGTCAGCGCCATGTCGCCGATGCGGTGATAGTCGATAAATACGTAGGCCACGTAGCCGCCCACGATGAGCAGGATCGCCAGCAGGACGCACAGCGCGGCCTTCAACCATTTTTTCACGTTCAGGGGCCTCCTTCGTTTTGCATTGTTTACATTTTTGTCAGCTTATAGTATACTTGCTTTTATCGTATTTGAAAAGAGGGAATCCAGTTGAAGAAGATCGTGATACGCTTCAATGCACCGGTGATCCTGACGTTTGCCCTGCTGAGCCTGCTGGCCCTGCTGCTGGGCAACTGGACCAACGGCGCAACGACCTACCAATATTTCTCCGTGTACCGCGCATCGCTGTCTGACCCGCTGACCTACGTGCGGTTCTTCGGCCACGTGCTGGGCCACGCGGACTACGAGCACTATATGAGCAACATGCTGCTGATTTTGCTGGTAGGGCCGGGGCTGGAGGAGAAGTACGGCAGCGGCACCATGGTCTGGACCATCGCACTGACCGCCCTCATCACGGGGTTGGTGCACTTTGTGTTCTTCCCCAACACCGTGCTGCTGGGGGCCAGCGGCGTGGTGTTCATGATGATCGTGCTGTCCTCCTTCACCGCCATGCGCCGCGGCGAGATCCCCGTCACGCTGATTTTGGTGGTCATCTTCTATCTGGGCGGCGAGATCATGGATGGGCTGTTCAAACAGGACAGCATCTCCCAGATCACCCACATCGTGGGCGGGCTGTGCGGCCTGGTGTTCGGCTTTACCATCCGGCGGGGCAGGAGGTAGCACCATGTGGATACTCATCGGTGTCACGGCGGCGCTGCTGGTGTGTGACCGCGTGCTGAAGGCGCTGGCCCGCAGCGAAAAGCTGCGGTATCGCGGAAAGCTCCTGCAGCTGACGCATCTGGAGAACCCGGGCTTCTTTCTGGGCAAGGGCAGCCGCTATCCCAGGCTCCTGCGGTGGGCACCACTGGGGATCTGGCTATTGGCGGCGGCACTGCTGCTGCCCGATGTGGAGCGGCGGACGGCGCCGGCACGGCTGGGCATCCTTCTGACCCTTACCGGCGGCCTGAGCAACCAGTACGACCGGCTGCGGCGGGGCAGCGTCACGGACTACGTCCGATTCCCCGGGGCGGGGAAGAAGCTGCGGAGCCTCGTGTGGAATCTGGCGGACTTCATGCTGCTGGGCGGCACGGTGCTGACGGCCATCGGGCTCCTGCGGGAGCTGATAAAGGGCAAATAAGACAAAAGGCTGAGCGAAGCTCAGCCTTTTTGCACGCGTATCCGTCACTTCTCCTTATAATACAGGCGGCAGTGGCAGTAGCCTTCGTAGTCGGGGTCGGCGATCTGGTCCTTGAACTCCCTGCACATGCAGCGGTTCTCCTCGGTGCGGGCCAGACGGCAGGGACAGTAGCCGCCGGTGCGGCGCAGGCCCTCACGGATGGTGCGGACGATCTCCTGATCTTCGTTGAGACGTACCTTCATACGTATTTCTCCTTTTGTATTGGGTTTACTGTCAGTATAACCGGCGGCGCGGCGTTTTGCAACCATGTAAAAGGGTCAGGGAACGCTTGCGCGTTCCCTGACCTGCGGGAATAGAGGGGGTCGGATGACAGGTGGAAGGGCCTGTATCAGAACGCACGGCGCTGGGTGAGCAGCCGCACGAAAGCCACGATGGCCAGTACGCCGATGGCTGCCGCCGCGCCAATGCTCACAAAGGAGAGCATCGTACCTACGGCGTTGGGCAGGAAAAACGCTGCCACAGCGGACACCATGCACAGAATCACCAGACCTGCGATCGTATTCATCTTCACCATATTCGTGTTCTCCTTTCTACCAGATCCGTGTTGCGTTTTACTTTGTACCTATACTATACCAGACCTTTTGGTACGCATCCTTACAGGGAAAAGACAAATTGGTGGGAAGTTGGATACAAAACGGTTACATACCGGTCAATTCGGTGACAATAGACGGGGGATTTCTCCTTGTCAACGGGAGGAATATTTGCTATAATACAGAGAACTATCGAAAAGCGGCGTTTCTGAAAGGGAGGAGCTTCCTTTGCAATATCTGACAAATCTTTGGAATGCGCTGGACTTCGGCTCGCTGGAGAGTATCCTGCTGCGGCTGGCCGCCGTGTTCCTGTGCCTGACCATCCACGAGACGTGCCACGGACTGGCCGCCTACGCGCTGGGAGACCCCACCGCCAAGCGGGCTCATCGGCTGAGCCTGAACCCGCTGCGGCACATCGACTGGATCGGCTTTGTGATGATGATCGTGGCGGGCTTCGGCTGGGCTAAGCCCGTGCCGGTGAATCCCAACTACTTCAAAAAGCCCAAGCAGGGCATGGCGATCACGGCGCTGGCCGGCCCGGTCTCCAACTTCGTGCTGGCGCTGCTGCTTCTGCTGGCGGCGCGGCTGGTCTATCTCCGCGCTCTGGCCACGGGTACGCTGCCGGAGACGCTGTTCACGTTTCTGGTGAATACCGCGTCCCTGTCGGTGGGTCTGGGCCTATTTAATCTGGTGCCGGTACCGCCGCTGGACGGCTCCAAGGTCGTGGCGGTGCTGCTGCCGGACCGCGCCTACAACTGGCTGATGCGCTACGAGCAGTTCGGTATGGTGCTGCTGGTAATCATCATCTCCGTAGGCATCGGCAGCAATGCGCTGGACGCGGCCATCCGCTGGGTGTTCGATCTATTCTGCCGCATCGTCGGCTTCTGAGGAGCAAAACCGTTGGACGATCTGATCTTTAAGCTGGAAAGGGTGGTGCAGACCAAGGGCAGCGAGCCGCTGGAGGATTTCGAGGGGCCGCTGGATCTGATCCTGTTCCTGCTGAGCAAAAACAAAATTGAAATACAGGACATCCCCATCGCGCTGATCCTTGACCAGTATCTGGCGTATCTGGAGCAGCGCAAGCAGATGGATCTGGAGGTGGCCAGTGAGTTCATCACCATGGCTGCCCACCTGATGTATATCAAGACCCGCATGCTGCTGAGTCTGGAGGATGAGGAGGCGCAGAGCGAGATGGACGCCCTCATCCAGTCTCTGGAGGAGCGGAAGCGGGGCGACGCCTACGCCAAGGTGCGCTACATCACCGAGCGGCTGGGCCCCATGGGAGAGTTCGGCCGCAGCGTGCTGACCCGCCCGCCGGAGCCTATGGAACGGGGCAAGATCTACGAGTACCAGCAGGAGCCGGCGGATCTGATCCTGGCTATGCAGGAGGTGACGGACCGCCGCGGTCAGGTGGAGGAGGCTCCGCCGCTGAAGGCCTTCGACGAGATCGTGAAGCGGGAGCCGTACCCGGTGGAGACCAAGGCGCGGGAGATCATCCGCCGCCTGCGGCAGGGGGGCATCACCCGATTCCTGCTGCTGTTCCGCGGCAGCCGCAGCCGCAGCGAGCTGGTGGCCACGTTTATGGCGGTGCTGGAGCTGTGCCGGAGCAACCTGATCCGGCTGGCGGGCTCTGCCAGCGACTGCACCGTCACCTGCGACGGCGACGTGCCGGAAGAACTGACGTAAGGGGAGAAGCATGGATACACGGGAAATGAAAGAGATCGAAGCTGCGGTGGAGGGTATCCTGTTCGCCTCCGGCGAGCCGGTGGCCGTGGACCGCATCTGCGTGGCGCTGGACATGGACCGCCCCACGGTGGAGCTGGTGCTCCAGCGGCTTCAGGACTATTACAGCTATGAACGGCGGGGTATCCGCCTTTTGAAAATGGAGGACAGCTACCAGCTGTGCTCCGCGCCGGAGTACGGCGATCAGATCCGCAAGGCATTCGAGATCCGAAAGCCTGCTAAGCTGAGCCAGCCGGCACTGGAGGTACTGACCATCATCGCCTACTACCAGCCCACCACCCGCGCCTATGTGGACCAGATCCGCGGCGTGGACAGCTCCTACACCGTGGGACTGCTGCTGGACCGGCACCTCATCGAGGAGTGCGGCAGGCTGCAGGTGCCCGGGCGGCCCCGCCTGTACCGGACGACCCAGTCGTTCCTGCGGGCGTTCCACCTGAACTCACTGGAGGATCTGCCGCAGATGCCGGGGCTGGAGGCCGACGGCCAGATGCGCCTGGACGACGAGGGGAACCTGCCGGCGGAGGGAGAATAAGAGGAAGGGGGGACCCTGTTGGTCGCACTGTGGATATTGGGCATACTTCTGCTGCTGATCATCCTGCTGCTGTTGCTGCGGGTAGGTGTGCGCATCCGCTTCGGCGACGAGCTGTGCGTCACGGCCACAGCAGGTCCCATCCGGCTGCAGCTGGTGCCCAAGCCGGAAAAAGAAAAAAAGGAAAAGCCCAAAAAGGAGACGGCGTTCGGAGCGAAAAAGGAGGGCGGCGAGAAGAAGTCCTCCGACAAGAAGCTGCCGCTGGGCCTGACGTTCGCCGATATTCGCAGTGCGCTGCCCGCCCTGTGGGAATCCCTGAAGCGAGGCCTGCGCCGGACGCGACAGCGCCTGCGCATCGACCCCATGCAGCTGTCGGTGTGCTTCGGCGGCGACGATCCCGCCCGGGTGGCGGAGACCTACGGCTGGGCTAACGTTGCCATGTGGACGGTGATGCCGGAGGTGGAGAAGCTGACGCGCATGCCGGACCCCCGCATCCATCTGGAGACGGATTTCAACGCCGCCGAGACCCGCGTCAGCGGCGAAGTGGGGCTGAGCTTCCGTATCGGCGACCTGGTGTCCATCGGCATTGCCTTTGCCGGCCCCGCCCTGAAATGGTTCCGCGCCTTCCGCAAGGCGCAGAAGGCCCAGGAGAAGCAGGCGGCCAGGGAGCGGGAGACCGCCCAGCGGAACACGAAAGACCAGGCGCCCGCCGCGGCGGACGCGACCCATACGACTAACTGAAAAAAGGAGCGTACAGCATGGAAAACAACGAGAAGAAGAACTCTATCAGTGCGATGATGGAAGCCTCTATGGATAAGATCCGCCAGATGGTGGACTCCAACACGGTGGTGGGCGAGCCGATCAACACGGCGGACGGCGTGACGCTGATCCCCGTGTCCCGTCTGAGCTTCGGCTTCGGCTGCGGCGGAGGAGATTACGGCAAGCAGCCGGATAAGGTGGGCGCTGCCGCAGCAGCAGGCGTGCGGGTGGAGCCTATGGCGTTCCTGGTGGTCAAGGACGGCGTGACCCGCATGCTGCCGGTGGGCACCCCTGCCATCACCACAGTGGACCGCGTAGTGGAGATGGTGCCTCAGGTCATGGACCGCGTGGAGAGCTTCATCGACAAGAAGCGGGAAAAAGCGGACTTCTAAGGCAAAATACTTGGCCCTGCCGCCGAATATACTGGGATGATTCTATCGTATAAGGGTGATCCCAATGTCAGTCAGACTGCTTCGGGGCTTGTGGGTCCTATGTCTCATTTTCTGCATAACGCCGGCTGTGGCGGAGGCTCTGGAGGTCTCCGCCACGGCTGCTGTCCTGATGGACGCAGACATGGGGCAGGTGCTCTACGAGAAAAACGGCGACCGCCAGATGCTCATCGCCAGCACCACCAAGATCATGACGGCGCTGGTGGTGCTGGAGCACGCCGCGCCGGACGACGTTATCACCGTGACGCCGGACCACATGGCGGAGGGCTCCTCCATGTACCTGAGGGCCGGTGAAACGGTGCGGGTGGAGGAACTGCTGTACGGACTGCTGCTCTGCTCCGGCAACGATGCGGCGCTGGCGCTGACAGAGTGCGCCGGAGGGCTGACACCCTTTGTGGCGATGATGAACGAGAAGGCAGCGGCGCTGGGCATGGCCCACACCAGCTTCGCCAATCCCAACGGGCTGGACGCGGACGGCCACTATTCCACAGCGCGGGACATGGCGGTGCTGGCCGCCGCGGCGGTGGAAAACCCCACGTTCCGGCGCATCTGCTCCAGCCGCAGTGTCACCATCGGCCAGCGCACTATGGAGAACCACAACCGCCTCCTGCGTCAGGTGGAAGGCTGCGTCGGCCTGAAAACGGGGTACACCCGGGCGGCGGGCCGCACACTGGTATCCTGTACGGAGCGGGACGGCTGCCGTCTGGTGGCGGTGACGCTGCAGGACGGCAACGACTGGGCCGACCACGCCGCCCTGTATGACTACGGCTTCCGGCTGACGGCTCCGCGCCGTGGGGTGCAGACGGCGCTGCTGCGCCTGCGGGAGCCGCTGACGGCGGCATGTGCGGCACTGCACAGTTAGAGAAAGACAGAGAGGGGAAAGTGTCATGGCTGAACGACTCCAGAAGCTGCTGGCCGCTGCGGGCCTGTGCTCGCGGCGGATGGCGGAGGAGTGGATCTCCGCAGGGCGCGTCTGCGTCAACGGTGCGCCGGCGACGCTGGGCGACCGCGCCGATCCGGAGACAGATACCATCACCGTGGACGGCCAGCCGCTGCCCGCCGACACGCGGCGGGTCTACCTGATGCTTAACAAGCCGCGGGGCTATGTCACCACCCTCTCCGATGAATACGGACGGCATACGGCGGCGGAGCTGGTGTCCGGCTGCGGCGCACGGGTGTACCCCGTGGGACGGCTGGATCGGGACTCCGAGGGATTGCTGCTGTTCACCAACGACGGCGATTTCGCCCACCGGCTGCTGCACCCCAGTCATCAGGTGGACAAGGTCTATCTGGTAACGGTACGCGGTGACATACGGGGCGCGGCGGAGCGCCTGATGGCCATCACGGAGCTGGACGGCGAGCCCATTGCACCGGCCCAGGCCCGGGAACTCTGCCGCCACGAGGGGCAGGCCCTCCTGCGTGTCACCATCCATCAGGGCAAGAACCGGCAGATACGGCGCATGTGCGCCGGGCTGGGCCTGCATGTGGAAAAATTGCAGCGCGTGGAGGAGGACGGCCTGCGGCTGGACGACCTCCCAATTGGCAAGTGGAGATACTTGACAGCGCAGGAAATACAAAGGATAACGGGAGGCGATACACGTGAATAGGAGCGTTTTGCAGACCATACGGAACGGCATGGATACGTTCTCCAAGGGGCAGAAGCGTATCGCCAATTATATTCTGGAAAACTACGATAAGGCGGCCTTCATGACCGCCAGTAAGCTGGGCCAGACGGCGCAGGTCAGCGAGTCCACCGTGGTGCGCTTCGCGGCGGAGCTGGGCTATAACGGCTACCCTGATATGCAGAAGGAGCTGCAGGAGCTGATTCGCGGTAAGCTCACGTCCATCCAGCGCATCCAGGTGTCCAGCGACCAGATGAGCGGCGGGGACATTCTGGGCAGCGTGATGCAGCGGGACATGAACAGCATCCACGACATCATCGAGGAGTTGGACCGCGACGAGTTCGAGCGGGTGGTGGACAAGCTGCTCCACGCCAGGCACATCTATATTCTGGGTGTGCGCTCGTCCTCATTTCTGGCGGGCTACCTCAACTTTTATATGCACTTTATCTTTGAGAACGTTACGCTGGTGCAGAGCGCGGCCGCCGGCGAGATCTATGAGCAGCTGGTCCACATCGGGCCGGGTGACGTGCTGCTGAGCATCTGCTTTCCCCGCTACTCCAAGATGGCCATCCACGCGGTGCAGTTCGCCTGCTCCCGCAAGGCGGATGTTATCGCCATCACAGACAGCCCCATGTCACCCATGTACCAGATGGCCACGCTGTCGCTGCTGGCGCCCAGCGATATGATATCCTTTGTGGATTCCATGACGGCGCCGCTGAGCCTGCTGAACGCCCTGATACTGGCGGTGGGCAAGCAGCGCAAGGAGGAGCTGTCCGCCGCACTGGCGGACATGGAACAGGTGTGGTCGAAGTACGGTATCTTCGGGAAAGAGGACGATGATTGAGATCGTAGTCATCGGCGGCGGCGCCGCCGGTATGATGGCAGCCATCACCGCCGCCCGTCAGGGCGGACAGGTGACGCTGCTGGAGCCCAACGAACGGCTGGGCAAGAAACTGAATATTACGGGAAAGGGCCGCTGCAATGTGACCAACGACTGCGATCAGGAGACGCTGATGGCCAATATTCCCGGCAATGGCCGGTTCCTGTACAGCGCCCTGACCCGCTTCACGCCCCAGGACGCCATGGCGTTTTTCGAGGGGCTGGGCGTACCGCTGAAGGTGGAGCGGGGGAACCGTGTGTTCCCTGTGTCCGACAGGTCCTTCGACATCTCCGGCGCTCTGGAGCGGGAACTGCGGCGCCTGCACGTCCGCTGGGTGCGGGACAGGGCGCGGGAGATCACGGTACAGGACGGCCATGTCACCGGCGTACAGGGCGAGAAGCAGCACTATCCGGCATCCGCCGTGGTGCTGGCCACCGGCGGCGTGTCCTATCCCGCCACCGGCTCTACCGGCGACGGCTACGCCATGGCGGCGGCGCTGGGGCACACCATCGTGCCGCCAAGGGGTTCGCTGGTGCCGCTGGAGAGCAGCGATCCCGACTGCGCCGCCATGCAGGGCCTGAGCCTGCGGAATGTGGAGGCTACGGTGCTCAACGGCAGGAATAAGCCGGTATTCCGGGAGTTCGGTGAGATGCTGTTTACCCATTTCGGCGTGTCCGGCCCGCTGATGCTGTCCGCCAGCGCCCACCTGCGCCGCTGGGACAAGGAGCAGTACCGGCTGGTCATCGACCTGAAGCCGGCACTGGATGAGCAGAAGCTGGACACCCGTATCCTGCGGGACATCGGGGAGAATCCCAACCGCGATATGGGCAATATTCTGGCAGGGCTGGTGCATCGCAGCATGGTACCGGTGCTGCTGCGCCGTCTGGCTCTGCCGGAGGGCGAAAAGGCCAACAGCCTCACCAGGGAACAGCGCCGCGTGCTGGTGCAGGAGCTGAAGCATTTCGCGGTACCGCTCACCGGCCCCCGCCCCGTGGCGGAGGCCATCGTCACCGCCGGCGGCGTCAAGGTGGGCGAAGTGGTGCCCAATACCATGGCCTCCAAGCTGACGGACGGGCTGTATTTTGCCGGCGAGGTGCTGGACGTGGACGCCTACACAGGCGGCTTCAACCTTCAGATCGCCTGGGCCACCGGATATCTGGCGGGACTTTCCGCCGCAGAGAGATGAGGATGGAATGATGAATAAAAAACAATACGCCGTGGCCATCGACGGGCCCTCCGGCGCAGGGAAGAGCACACTGGCCAGGGCGGTGGCGGAGCGTCTGGGCATCCTGTATGTGGACACCGGCGCCATCTACCGTACCATCGGGCTGTACGTGCAGCGCTGCGGCGTGGACCCCAAGGACGCACCGGCGGTGCTGGCGCTGCTGCCGGAGGTACACATCGGCATGGATCACGACGCCGACGGCGTGCAGCGTATGCTGCTGAACGGGGAGGACGTGACGGCGGACATCCGCCTGCCGGAGATCTCCATGTATGCCTCCGCCGTCTCCGCCATCCAGGGCGTGCGGGATTTCCTGATGGAGATGCAGCGCTCGCTGGCGCGGGAGCACAGCGTCATTATGGATGGCCGCGACATCGGTACGGTGGTGCTGCCCGATGCGGACGTAAAAATTTTTCTCTACGCCGATGTGAAGGTGCGGGCCGGGCGCCGCGCACTGGAGCTGGAGCAGCGGGGCACCCCCAAGCCCTATGAGGAGGTGCTGCGCGAGATGGAGGAGCGGGACTACAACGACACCCACCGCGCCGCCGCGCCGCTGCGTGCGGCGGACGATGCCATCATGATCGACACCAGCGATATGGATTTTGACGCCAGCCGCGAGCTGCTGCTGGACGTGATACGGGGGAGTGTATCCAGTTGAGAAACAAGTTCTATGCCCGGGCCTGGAGCATCCTGCGCCCGCTGGTGATGTTTTTCCTGCCGGTGGAGCTGCGGGGCACGGAGAACCTGGGGGACGAGGCCGCCATTCTGTGCGCCAATCACTCCAGTGCCTGGGACCCCATCCTGCTGGTGCTGGCCATGCCCCAAAACTTCAACGTGCGCATTATGGCGAAAAAGCAGCTGTTTTCCATCCCCGTGGTGAGGTGGTTCCTGCGGAACATCGGCGTGTTCCCCGTGGATCGCGGCAACAGTGACATCAACGCGGTGAAGACTGCCATCACCAGCCTGCGTGACGGCTGGAACCTGCTGATCTTTCCGGAGGGCACGCGGGTAAAACAGCCTGGACAGGTGACGCCCAAGAGCGGCGCGGGTATGATGGCCATCCGCTCCGGCGTGAAGATGGTACCGGTGTTCATCGGCACGAAAAAACGGCTGTTCCGCAAGACGGTCATCACCTTCGGCGAACCCTTCGAGCCGGTCTACACCGGGCGCAAGGGCACGGCGGAGGAGTATCAGGCCAACACCGATGAGGTCATGCGTCGTGCCTACGCGCTGGGTGGTGTGACATGCGTGTGATACTGGCGAAATCCGCCGGCTTCTGCTACGGCGTGGAGCGCGCCGTGAAGCTGGCGGAGCAGACGGCCCGGGACAAGGGCGGCTGCGTCATGCTGGGCAGCATCATCCACAACGCCCACGTGGTGCAGGGGCTGGCCGCATTGGGTGCGCGGCAGGTGGACGACCCCGCGCAGGTGCAGGCGGGGGACACGGTGATCATCCGTTCCCACGGCGAGAAAAAGCAGGTTTACCAGCAGCTGGAGGCCGCCGGCGCGTCTATCGTGGACGCCACATGTCCCAATGTCCGGCGCATCCAGCGCCTAGTGGCGCAGGCGGAGGAGCAGGGCCGCACGCCCCTCATCATCGGCGAGCAGCACCATCCGGAGGTGATCGGCGCGGCCAGCTGGGCGGAGAATTCCGTCATTTTAGACGGGCCGGAGGCCCTGAAAAACTGGCTGTCGCAGCGGCCGGAGCGGCGTGAGCAGCCCCTGATGGCAGCGGCCCAGACCACCTGCATTCGGGTTCTCTGGGAAAACTGCGTAAAAATTTTAAAAAAACAGTGTACAAACGTAGAAATCTTTGATACAATATGTGATGCTACGCATAAGCGTCAATCGGAAGCGGCAGACATTGCCGCCAAGGTGGACGTGATGGTCGTGGTCGGAGATCGTAAGAGTGCCAACACCAAACATTTAACGGAGATTTGCAGCGAGAGGTGCCCCGTGGTCTGTCAGATCGAGCGGGCGGAAGAACTCAAGGGTGACTTTCTTAACGGATGTTCTGTGGCGGGGCTTACAGCCGGCGCGTCCACGCCTGCGGGCATCATTAAGGAGGTATATACAAGAATGAGCGACGAGATCAAGAACGTGGAAGCTACCGAAGAGAGCTTCGAGGAAATGCTGGAAAAATCTTTTAAGACTTTGAATACAGGAGAGAAGGTAACCGGTATCGTGACTGCCATCGGTCCCACCGAGGTGCAGGTTGACCTGGGCTGCAAGCAGGCAGGTTATATCAACATCGACGAGCTGTCCGCCGATCCCAGCGTGAAGCCCGAGGATGTGGTGAAGGTCGGCGACGAGATCGAGACCTATATCATCCGCGTCAACGACGTGGAGGGCTATGCCATGCTGTCCAAGAAGCGTCTGGACGCTGTCAAGGTCTGGGAGGATATCGAGAAGGCCCGTGAGGAGAAGACTACCCTGGAGGGCAAGGTCACCGAGGAGAACAAGGGCGGCATCGTGGTCAACGTCAAGGGCGTGCGCGTGTTCGTGCCCGCTTCCCAGTCCGGCCTGCCCCGCGGCGCTGAGCTCAGCGCTCTGATCGGCCAGACCGTCTCCCTGCGCATCACCGAGGTCAACCGTGCCCGCCGCCGCGTGGTGGGCTCCATCAAGGCCGTGACCTACGAGGCCCGTCAGGCTGCCCAGGCCGAGATCTGGGCGAACATCGAGGTGGGCAAGCACTACACCGGCACTGTCAAGTCTATGACCTCCTATGGTGTGTTCGTGGATATCGGCGGCGTGGATGGTATGGTACATATCTCCGAGCTGTCCTGGTCCCGCATCAAGAACCCCGCCGAGGTGGTTTCCGTGGGCGACACCCTGGATGTATATGTCATCTCCTTCGATCCCGAGAAGCGCAAGATCTCTCTGGGCGTGAAGGATCGTTCCTGCAACCCGTGGGACAAGTTCATGTCCACCTATAAGGTCGGCGATGTGGCCAAGGTCCGCATCGTCAAGCTGATGACCTTCGGCGCCTTTGCCGAGGTAGTTCCCGGCGTGGACGGTTTGATCCACATCTCCCAGATCGCGGATCGCCGCATCGAGAAGCCCGGCGACGTGCTGGCTGAGGGCGACATCGTGGACGCCAAGATCACGGCGATCGACGAGGAGAAGCAGAAGATCTCTCTGTCTATCCGCGCTCTGCTGACCCCCGCCGCTGACGAGGGTGACGACGAGTAAAAACGTCTGTTAAAAAGCAGCGGTACGAGTGTACCGCTGCTTTTTTTGTACGAAAATGTACCTGTTTACACCCGTATACATACAAGCCCGTACCCGAATCACGGTATGTTAAATTTTGCACAATCAGCAGGGCTGATAATTGGCACATCCGCCAATGTACTTCTCCCAGGCTTGTGGTAAAATTTACGATTAGGAGAACGAAAAGAAAGAGGAGGAACTGCTATGTCTTTTGCTGATTATCGGGAACTGTACCGCCAGAAGCTGACCACCGCGGATGAGGCGGTGAAGATTATCAAGTCCGGCGATTGGGTGGATTACGGCTTCTGCGCCATCCAGCCCCGCGTGCTGGACGAGGCACTGGCTCGCCGCGCACCGGAACTGGAGGATGTGAAGGTCCGCGGGGGAATCAGCCTGTGGAAGCCTGCTATCTTCGATATCGAGGACCCCGCAAGTCACATTATTTTCAATTCCCACCACATGAGCGGGGTGGAGCGCCATTACATCGCCAGCGGCGCCGGGTTCTATGAGCCCATGCGCTATTCTGAGCTGCCCCGCTACTACTACGACCACATCACGCCGCCGGACGTGGCCATGTTCCAGGTCACGCCCATGGACAGCCACGGCTACTTCAACTTCGGCCTGTCCGCATCCCATGTGCGTGCCGTCTGCGAGAAGGCCAAGGTGGTCATCGTGGAGGTCAACGAGAACATGCCCCGCTGTCTGGGCGGTTTTGACAACACCATCCACATCAGCGAGGTGGACATGGTGGTGGAAGGCCGCAACGACCCCATGGGCATTCAGCCTTCCGGAGAGGCCGATGATGTGGATAAAGCGGTGGCTCGCCTGATCGTAGAGCAGATCCCCGACGGAGCCTGCCTCCAGCTGGGCATCGGCGGCATGCCCAACACCGTGGGAGCTATGCTGTGCCAATCCGATCTGAAGGATCTGGGCGTACATACGGAGATGTACGTGGACGCCTACGTGGATCTGGCTATGGCGGGAAAGGTCACCTGCGCCCGTAAGAATATCGACCGCGGCCGTCAGGTCTACGCTTTCGCAGCCGGTACCCAGAAGCTCTACGACTATCTGGACGACAACCCCGCCTGCATGGCCGCGCCTATCAGCTATACCAACGATGTGCGCACCATCGCGGCTATCGACAACTTTGTCTCCATCAACAATGCGGTGGATGTGGACCTGTACGGTCAGGTCAACGGCGAGACGGCGGGTACCCGCCAGATCAGCGGCTCCGGCGGCCAGCAGGACTTCGTGCTGGGTGCGTATCTGTCCCATGGCGGCAAGAGCTTCATCTGCCTGTCTTCCACCCATCAGAATAAGGACGGCACGGTAGCGTCCCGCATCCGCCCCACGCTCCAGACCGGCTCCGTGGTGACGGACACCCGCGTCAACACCATGTACGTGGTGACGGAGTACGGATGCGTCTGCCTGAAGGGCCTCAGCGTCTGGGAACGGGCGGAGAAGCTGATCTCCATCGCCCACCCCGACTTCCGCGACGAGCTGATCCGCGAGGCGGAGAAGCAGCACATCTGGTATCGCCACAACAAACGGTAACACGAAACAGCAAAGAAGAGGGCCTGCGGCCCTCTTCTTTGCGCCTTGTAAACCATGGAAAAGTGCGGTATACTAATAGCAAAATCCAGCGATAGGAGCGAAAAACGATGGGGAGCCTGTTTGAAAAATGGAAGAAGGGCCTGAAGAAGAAGGTACACCCCTTCTGCACGGCCATTGTACCGGCAGCAGGGAAGTCCTCCCGCATGGGCGGCGAGGATAAGATGTTCGCACCGCTGTGCGGTGTGCCGGTGCTGGCGCGGACGCTGACCGTGTTGGATCGGGCTGTGCTGCTGGACGAGATCGTGGTGGCTGCCCAGCCGGAAAAGCTGGAGGAAGTGGCGGCGCTGGTCAGCAGCGCCGGCATCCGCAAGCCCGTCCGCGTCGTGGAGGGCGGCGCAAGCCGTGCTGAGTCCGTACTGCTGGCGGCGCTGGAGGCCAACGAGGACGTGGAGTATCTGGCAGTCCACGACGGGGCCCGCCCGTTGGTACTGCCGGAGCAGGTGGATGATCTGATCCGCCTGGGCCAGCGGACCTACGCTGTGGCGCCGGCCGTGCCGGTGACGGACACGGTGAAGGTGGCGGATCTGTCGGGGCTGGTGCTGTCCACGCCGGACCGCAGCACCTTGTTCGCTGTGCAGACGCCCCAGGTGTTCCAGGCGAACCTGCTGAAGGCCGCGCTCCAGTCCGCCATCGCCGCCGAGGCACCGCTGACAGACGATTGCTCCGCTGTGGAGCGGCTTGGCAAGGAGGTTTACTTGACACCTGGATGGCGGGAAAATATCAAGATCACCACGCCGGAGGACCTGTCTGTGGCGGAGCTGTTCCTGCGTCGGCGGGAGGTGCAGGCATGATAGATCTGCGCATCGGGCACGGCTACGACGTACACCGTCTGGTGGAGGGCCGTCCCCTGATTTTGGGCGGTGTCACCATTCCCTATGAGCGGGGGCTGCTGGGCCACTCCGATGCGGATGTACTGGCTCACGCGGTGATGGACGCGCTGCTGGGCGCGGCGGCGCTGGGTGACATCGGCGGCATGTTCCCCGACAGTGATGAGCGCTGGCGGGATGCGGACAGCCTGCACCTTCTGGAACAGGTGGCGGCGCGGCTGGCGGAGACCGGCTGGGAGGTCGGCAACGTGGACGCCACGGTGCTGGCCCAGGCCCCGAAGCTGGCTCCCTACATTCCGGAGATGCGGCGGCGGATGGCAAACGCTATGGGCATCGATGCGGCGCAGGTGTCCGTTAAGGCCACCACCGAGGAGCATCTTGGCTTCACCGGCGCGGGGGAGGGCATGGCCTGCCACGCGGTGGCATTATTGGGGAAAATGTGATACATGATGAAGAAATTGGCGGGACCGACCGAAAAGGCCGGCCCCGCCTTTCACACTGGCGTTTGACGCCTCATAAAATGGCGTGTGAGGAGGTGCGATATGGAAGAATATCTGATGACCGCCCGCTCCGTCACACAGGCGCAGCGCATGATGCAGGCGCTGTCGCAGCACGGCATCCGCGCCGCCATGGGCCGCTCACCGGTGGGACTTACCGGCAGCGGCTGCGGCTACGTCCTGCGGATGCAGGGGCAGCGGGCGGAGGAGGCTGCCGCCCTGCTGCGCGGCATAGGGCTTGCGCCGCTGCGGATCTACGTCCGCGATGGCAGCGGATACAGCGAGGTGGAGCTATGATCTATTTTGACGCCGGAGCCACGACATTACAGAAGCCGGAGCGAGTGCGCCGCGCCATGTACCGCGCCGCAGCGGCCATGAGCTCGCCCGGGCGGGGCAGCTATCCCGCCACGCGGTTGGCGGAGGAGACGGATTTCCGGTGCCGCAGTCTGGCGGCAGCGCTGTTCGATGTGGAGGACCCTGCATGCGTGGTGTTCACATCCAGCGCCACCCATGGGCTGAACATCGCCATCAAAACGTTGGTGAAGCCCGGATGCCGCGTGGTCATCTCCGGCTACGAGCACAACGCGGTGACGCGGCCCCTCCACGGCATCCCCAATGTTGAGCTGACCGTCATCGACGCGCCGCTGTTCCGACCGGAGTCCATGCTGGCGGAGTTTGAGCAGGCGCTGGATGCCGGAGCGGACGCGGTGATCTGCACCCATGTGTCCAACGTGTTCGGCTATCGCCTGCCGGTGGAGGGCATCGCGGCGCTGTGCCGCCGGAGGGGCGTGCCCTTCGTGCTGGACGCTTCCCAGTCGGCGGGGATGCTGCCGGTGTCCATGCGGGAACTGGGCGCGGCGTTCATTGCCATGCCGGGGCACAAGGGGCTGTACGGCCCACAGGGGACGGGGCTGCTGCTGTGCGGCCACGAGGCTCAGCCGCTGCTGGAGGGAGGCACCGGCTCCCAGTCCCTTTTGCAGCACATGCCGCAGGAGCTGCCGGACCGGCTGGAGGCAGGGACCCACAACATGCCGGGCATTGCGGGACTGCTGGAGGGCCTGCGGTTCGTGGCGGAGAAGGGGATCGACCGCATCGCGGGCCACGAGCGGCGGCTTGCCATGCGCGCGGAGGAGCAGCTGCGCGGCATCGATGGCGTGGAGCTGTTCTGCAAGAAGGGGTTCGACCACCAGACGGGAGTGCTGAGCTTCCGCGCGGCGGGCCGCGACTGCGAGGAGCTGGGGGAGCGTCTGGCAGCGCAGGGCGCGGCGGTGCGGGCGGGGCTGCACTGCGCGCCGCTGGCACACCGCACGGCGGGGACGCTGCAGACCGGCACCGTTCGAGTAAGTATGTCGGTTTTCAACACGCCCCAGGAGGTGGACCGCTTCACAGCCATGGTGCGGGCGGCAGTTCGTTAAACTGCAAGACTTGACTCAGAATTTTTTGTTGCATTTTCCCAATATTTTTTATATAATGGTAGTATCTATTTCTATGCGGAGTTCTGTCCGATACGGAAGGGTTGACAGTATGGAAACAATGCTGGCGTTTTTAGAAAAAATTGGGAATTACTTAATGCTCGTGCGCCTCACGGATATTCTGGACGTGGCCATCATCGCGTTTCTGGTCTATAAGCTGCTGGACCTGGTAAAGAGTACCCGCGCGGAGAATATCCTCAAGGGCGTGGTGATGTTCCTGCTGGCCCTGTGGCTGGCGGAGATCTTCCACCTCAACGGCATCGCCTATATTCTGGGCAACATGGTGCAGGTGGGCATCCTGGCCCTCATCATCCTGTTCCAGCCGGAGATCCGTCAGATCTTGGAGAAGCTGGGCAGCAAGAACATCCGGCTGCTGAGGGCATTCACGCCGGCGCAGCAGCAGTCCGAGGTGGAGAAGGCCATCGACCAGACGGTTATCGCCTGCAAAGAGATGTCCCAGAGCAAGACCGGCGTGCTCATCGTGTTTGAGCGGCATATCCTGCTGGACGACATGGTGCGCAGCGGCACTACGCTGGACGCCGCCGTGTCCTCGGAACTGCTGAAAAACATCTTTTTCGTTAAGGCACCCATGCACGACGGTGCGGTCATTATCCGCCACGGGCGCATTTTGGGGGCGGGCTGTATGCTGCCCCTGTCCAAGAACGTGAACCTCAGCCGTGACCTGGGCATGCGTCACCGCGCCGGCATCGGCATGAGCGAGAATTCCGACGCCGTGGTGGTCATCGTCTCCGAGGAGACAGGCTCCATCTCCGTGGCGATAGGCGGTATGCTGAAGCGGCACCTGATGCCGGAGACACTGTCCAAGCTGCTGCGCAACGAGCTGATGCCGCAGCCGGAGGAGCTGGAGGACAAGCCGCGCCGCAGTCTGGCAGATCTGCTGGGCCTGCGGAGGAAGGAGGGCGACAATGGAGCAGAAGAATGAGAAGTCCGGCGTCAGCCGGAACAAGGTGCTTCAGGTCATCGCCTCCATTCTGGTGGCCGTTGCCATCTGGGTCTATGTGGACGTGGAGAAGGCACCGGAGCGAACCAAGACCATTCGGGACATCCCCGTGGAATTTTCCGGCGAGTCCACCACGCTGGCGGACAAGAACCTGATGCTGCTGTCGGGCTACGACACCACAGTGGATCTGACCATCAAGGGCACCAAACGGGAACTGGTGAAGATCAACAAGGACAATGTGCGCCTGGTGGCCAGCACGTCCAGCATCGACTCCGTGGGTGTGCACACCCTGCGATGGGACGTGGTGTACCCCGATGGGGTACAGTCCTCGGCCCTGTCGGTGGACTGGGCCAGCAAGTACAAGGTAACGGTGACGGTGGGTGAGCTGTATACCAAGGAGGTGCCGGTGAACTGCGTTGTTACCGGCACGGTGGCGGACGGCTACTTCACCGGCGAGACGGTGCTGGACCCCACCACACTGGTGCTGCGGGGACAGCGAGATGACCTGCTGAACGTGGCCTACGCCAAGCTGACGGTGGACATCAGCGACGCCACCCGCTCAGTCATCCAGACGGAGAGCGTACAGCTGTACGACAACGACGACAACCCTGTGGACAACAGCAATATCCGCACCAATGCCAGCCTGATCCAGGCCAAGGTGCCGGTGCTGACCACCAAGGAGGTCTCGCTGGCGGTGGAGCTGTCCGGCGTGCCGGGCTCGGCCGGACAGAGCATCAAGACCACCATCACGCCCAGCAGTGTGCGGCTCATCGGCGAAGCAGATGTGCTGGAGAACATCGATGAGATCGTGCTGGCCACGCTGTATATCGAGGATCTGGACATCTGGCAGCAGAACAGCTATGTGGTGACGGCACCGGACGGCACATGGCTGGCCAACAGCAACGAGGTGGCCACCGTGGAGATCACCATGGAGGGCATCGAGGAAAAGACCGTCACGGTGGACACGTTCAGCTATACCAACGTGCCCAGCGGGCTGTACGCCGAGGTGCAGGACACGCTGGATGTACGGCTGTGGGGCCTCAGCGAGGAGCTGGCGGAGCTGAAGGCGGACGCCATAACGGCCACCGTTGACCTGAGCAGCGTGACGGAGACGGGCAGCTGCCGTGTGCCGGTGACGGTGACGGTCAGCGGCTACCGCGATGTGGCGGTGAAGGGCAGCTACGAGGTGACGGTGTATGTCACCGACACGCAGCCAGAGCCTGAACCGGAGCCTGACGGCGGCCTGACGTCCCACGGGAACAACGGGTCCGGAAACGAGAATTAAAACGAATTATCCCGAGAGGTGACATGAGATGACTCAGATCGCAACGGTGGAAAAGGTGCTGGCCGGCGGGTACGCGGAGATCTCCGTGCCAAGAAAGTCCGCCTGCGGACATGACTGCGAGGAATGTGCCGGCTGCGGCATGACCGGCGCGGCCATCCACGCCCGCGCCAGAAACGACGTGGGTGCCCAGAAGGGCGACAAGGTGGTGGTGGAGAGCAGCACGAAAAAGCTGCTGGGCGTGGTGGCGCTGGTGTACCTGCTGCCGGTGGTGGGCTTTCTGCTGGGGTATTTCCTGACGGAGGGGCTGATGAGCGAGGGTTGGCGCTACGCGGCGGCGGTCATCGCGGCGGCAGTGTTTTTCCTGCCCAGCGTGTTCTACGACAGGCAGACCAAGAAGGACGGCAGTCTGACCTACACCATCCTGCGGCTGTTCTGACGGATGTTCGGTTATGTGCGGCCATCGGACCGGCGTCTGACGGAGGAGGAACGGGAGACGTTCCGCGCCGCCTACTGCGGACTGTGCCACGCGCTGGGAGCGTCTTACGGCCCGGCGGGGCGGATGATCCTGAACTACGACCTGACGTTCCTGGCCATGGTGCTGTCGGAGGGCGGCGGGACGTGCGAAAAGCGGTGCGCAGTCCATCCGTTCCGGAAACGGCGGTGTGCCTGCGGCGATGCGGCCATGGATACCGCCGCCGACATGAGCGTGATCCTGACCTGGTGGCAGATACAGGACGGCATCGCCGATCATGGCCTTTTTCAGGGGCTGAAGTATCGGGCGGCGGCGCTGCTGCTGCGGAGGGCCTATCGGAAGGCGCGGCGGCGGCAGCCGGACTTTGACGCCGAGACGCAGAAGCGCCTGACGGCGCTGGCGGAGCTGGAGGCAGAGCGGTGTCCGTCACTGGACCGCCCCGCAGACGCCTTTGCGGTGCTGCTGGCCGGTGCGGCACAGGGCATCGCGGATCCGGTGAAGCGGCGGGTGGCGGAGCAGCTGCTGTACCACCTGGGCCGCTGGGTGTATCTGGTGGACGCAGCGGACGATCTGAAGGAGGATCTGAAAACCGGCAGCTATAACCCACTGGTCCTGCGATTCCGGGTGCAGGACGGGGCGCTGTCGGAGGAGGATCGGCAGCAGTTGGCCGGTACGCTGGACGGCTCCGTGCGGGCCATGGCGGCGGCCTTCGAGCTGGCGGACTTTGGCGTGTATGCGCCGGTGCTCCGCGCCGCGGTCTACGAGGGACTGTATATCGTGGGGGCGGCCGTGCTGAACGGTACGTTCCATAGACGGAGACGAGAGAGACAAGCTATACGAAAGGCGGACACCAATGATGCGTGATCCCTATCAGGTGCTGGGCGTTCCCAGCACCGCCACGGACGATGAAGTGAAAAAAGCCTATCGTGATCTGGCACGGAAATACCATCCCGACAACTATCACGACAACCCGCTGGCCGATCTGGCACAGGAGCGCATGAAAGAGATCAACGAGGCCTATGAGGAGGTCCAGAGCCAGCGCAAGGCTGCGCGGCAGGGCGGCTACACAGGAGGCAGCTACGGCGGTGCAGGCTACGGAAACGCGGGGTACGGCGCGGGCTACGGCACCGGCGCTTCGCGGCTCCAGCGTGTCCGCGCCGCCATCACCCAGGGCGACCTGAACCTGGCGGAGGAGCTGCTGAACGCCCAGACCGACCACGATGCAGAGTGGAACTATCTCAAGGGCGCGATCTGCACACGGCGGGGATGGCTGGACGAGGCACGGCGGTACTACCAGACGGCGGTACAGATGGCGCCGGACAACGCGGAGTACCAACGGGCGCTGGATATGGCGGAGGGGCGGCAGAACGCCTACCGTCCCAACGGCTACGGCTCCGTCACCACCGGCAGCTGCGACAATAACGACTGCCTGCGCCTGTGCGGCATCAGTCTGTGCTGCAATGCGCTGGGCGTGCCCGTTTGCTTTTGCTGACAACGAGAGGGCGACCTCTTTTCCTATACTAATGAAGGAGATGATCGAGTGGTCAAGAGTATGACCGGCTACGGCCGCGCGCGGCAGATGCGCAGCGGTCGGGACATCACGGTGGAGGTACGGTCCGTCAACAACCGCTACCTGGACTGTACGGTGAAGATGCCCCGTGCCTACATTTTCGCGGAGGATGCCATCAAGAGCCGCGTGCAGAAGGCGGTGTCCCGCGGTAAGGTGGATGTGTTCATCACCATCGACGCCACAGGGGCCGACGAGACAGTGGTGACCGTCAACGAGGCGCTGGCCCGCGGGTATTACGATGCGCTGATGCGGCTGAAGGACACTTTCGGGCTGGAGGGCCGCGTCACACCGGACATGCTGGCCAAGTTCCCCGACGTGCTGACCGTCACCAAGGCGGAGGAGGATGTGGACGCTATCGCCGCCGACATCTGCGCCGTGCTGGAGGACGCGCTGGCGGCCTACAACGAGATGCGGGCCGTGGAAGGCGCCAAGCTGGCGGAGGACGTGGGCGGCCGCGCCGCTGTCATCGAGGAGACGGTGGACAAGGTGGAGCAGCGGTCACCGGAGACGGTGGCGGCCTACCGCCAGCGGCTGGAGACCAAGATGATGGAGGTACTGCAATCCGCTACCATCGACGAGTCCCGCATCCTCACCGAGGCGGCCATTTTCGCCGACAAGGTGGCAGTGGACGAGGAGACGGTGCGCCTGCACAGCCACATGGCCCAGCTGCGGACCATGCTGGCCGGCGATGTCCCCGTGGGCCGGAAGCTGGACTTCCTGGTGCAGGAGATCAACCGCGAGTGCAACACCATCGGCTCCAAGTGCAACGACCTGACCATTGCGCAGGATGTGGTGAACATGAAGGCCGAGGTGGAGAAGATCCGCGAGCAGATCCAGAACATTGAGTGAGGTGGCCATGCAGCTTGTGAATATCGGCTTCGGCAGCCTTATCTCCGTGGAGCGGCTCATCGCTGTGGTCAGTCCCGACTCCGCACCGGTGAAACGACTGGTGCAGGAGGCGCGGGACCGCGGCATGCTTATCGACGCCACCTTCGGACGGAAAACGGCGTCGGTGTTCATCATGGACAGTGACCATGTGGTGCTCTCGGCGCTGAGCACGGAGAAAATGGCGCCCCGTCTGGGTCTGACGGTGAAAGATCTGACAGAGGAGGAATAAGATTTGAACAGGAAGGGCAAGACATTCATCATCTCGGGTCCCTCCGGCGTTGGAAAGAGCACGGTGCTCCACGCGCTGTTCGAGGGGCGGAACGACCTGTATTTTTCCGTATCCGCCACCACCCGCGCACCCCGTGAGGGGGAGCGGGACGGCGTAGATTACCACTTCATCCATGCGGACCGGTTTCGCAGCATGATCGAGGAAGATGCGTTTTTGGAATATGCCGAGTATGTGGGCAACTTCTACGGCACGCCCAAGAAGTACGTGGATGAGGCCATGGAGCAGGGGAAGGATGTGATCCTGGACATCGAGGTCCAGGGTGCGGCCCAGGTCTGTGCCAAGCGGCCGGAGACGGTGCGCATCTTTATTGCACCTCCCAGCTGGGAGGAATTGGAGCGGCGTCTCACCGCCCGCGGTACGGACACGCCGGAGAAGGTGCAGAAGCGCCTGCTTCGGGCCCAGGTAGAGCTGCAGAACGCCAGCGACTACGATTATTTTGTCATCAACGACACGGTGGAGCAGGCCGTGGAGGAACTGCGCGCTATTCTGTGCGCAGAGCACTGCAAGCCCGCCGAGCGTATGGAATTGATCTTAAACGGAAAGGAAATGTGATCGCTATGATGCTGTATCCCGCTATGAACAAACTGACCGAGTATATCCCCAACCGCTATATGATGGTGAACGTGGTGGCGCGCCGTGCCCGCCAGATCGCCGCCGAGGCCGAGGCCAACGGTGAGCATCTGGAGGAGAAGCCCGTGACCGAGGCGATCAACGAGGTGGCCGAGGGCAAGTTCGTGGCTAACCCCGTCATCGAGGAAGATAATATCTGACATGGCCGTGATCGCCAAGGTGGCCGTGCAGGCGGCACCCTACGCCATCGACAAGGTGTACGACTACCTGCTGCCTCAGGACATGGCGGCGCAGGTGGGCTGCCGTGTGCTGGTCCCCTTTGGACGGGGCAACCGGTCCAGCGAGGCGCTGATCCTGTCGCTGGGCGTCGGCGTGCCGGACAAGCCGCTGAAAACGGTGCGGTCGCTGCTGGACGAGGAGTCGGTGGTGTCGGACAAGGAGATACGGCTGGCGCTGTGGATGCGGCAGCGGTATTTCTGTACGTTTTACGATGCGCTGCACACCATCCTGCCCGCAGCAGTGTGGTACCGTTATCGGGAGCTGTGGCGCATGGCGGACGGCGTGCTGCCGGAGGGCCTTCCGGAAAAGGAGGCAGCTGTGTGCCGCCTGCTGGAGGACGGGCCCATGGAGACGGACGCGCTGAAGCAGGCCCTTGGCGATGATGTCGCGCCGCTGCTGCGCCGTATGGAAAAGGCGGGGAAGCTGCGGCGCGAGACAGAATCCCGCCGTAAGGTGCGGGACAAGGTGGATCTGTTCGTGAAGCTGGCGGTGCCGGCAGACCAGGCACTGGAGATGGTGGGCAAGACTGCCCGCCGCCAGCGGGAAGTGGTGGCCTTTCTGGCCCAGAACGGCGAGACGGGGCTGCATGACCTTTGCTATTTCACCGGCGCGGCCCGCAAGACCGTGGAGGTACTGGCCCAGACGGGCACAGTGTGCCTGCGGGAACAGGAGACCTACCGAATTACGGAAAAGCAGTATACTGTAAAGGCAATGCCCATTACACTGAATGATGAGCAGCAGCAGGTGTACGAGGACGTTCTGCGGCAGGTGCAGTCCGGAAAAGCCGGTGTCACGCTGCTGCAGGGCGTTACCGGCAGCGGCAAAACGCTGGTCTATATCCGGCTGGCGCAGGAGCTGCTGCGGCAGGGGCGGTCCGTGATGATCCTGGTGCCGGAGATCGCGCTGACGCCTCAGATGATGGCGCGGTTCACCGCCTATTTCGGCGATGAGGTAGCGCTGCTGCACAGCGGACTGCGGATGACGGAGCGCTACGACCAGTTCAAGCGTATCCGCCGCGGCGAGGCCCGCATCGTGCTGGGTACGCGTTCGGCGGTGTTTGCACCGCTGGGCAATATCGGGCTCATCGTCATGGACGAGGAGCAGGAAAGCTCCTACGAATCGGAGACGGCACCCTGCTACCATGCCAGGGACATCGCCAAGTACCGTTGCTTACAGGAGGGGGCAAGGCTCCTTCTGGGCTCTGCCACCCCAACGGTGGAGACGGCCTACTGGGCGGAAAAGGGCGATTATCAGAAGGCGCTGCTGCGGCAGCGCTACAATCGGCAGGCGCTGCCTGCGGTGATCTTAGCGGATCTGCGCCAGGAGCTGCTGGAGGGGCGGAACGGCATCATCAGCCGTCCGCTGTACGATGAATTGCAGAAAAATCTGGCGGCGGGGGAGCAGAGCATCCTGTTCCTCAACCGGCGGGGCAGCAGCCGTCAGCTGCTGTGTCCCCAGTGTACCTACGTGCCAAAGTGCCCGCGGTGCAGCGTGTATCTGACGTATCACAGCGCCAACGGACGGCTGATGTGCCACTACTGCGGCTACTCGGTGAAGGCGCCGGAGGTGTGTCCCGAGTGCGGCGGTCGGTTCAAGCACATCGGCGTGGGCACCCAGCGGGTGGAGGAGGAGCTGCACACCCTGTTCCCCGACACGCCGCTGCTGCGGATGGACGCGGACACGGTGTCTGTGGGTCACGAGACCATCCTGCGGGAGTTTGAGGAGAAGCGCGTGCCCATCCTTCTGGGTACCCAGATGGTGGCCAAGGGGCTGGATTTTGAAAATGTGACGCTGGTAGGCGTGCTGGGGGCCGATACGTCCCTGTACGTGGACCACTACCGCGCCGCGGAGCGCACCTTTAACCTGCTGACCCAGGTCATCGGCCGCGCGGGACGCGGCAGCAAGGCGGGACGGGCGGTCATCCAGACCTACACCCCGCAGAACGACGTGATACAGGCGGCGGCGCAGCAGGATTACCAGCGCTTTTACGATGCGGAGATCCAGCTGCGGCGGCTGCGGAGGGACCCGCCTTTTGCCGACCAGTTCACCGTGACGGTGACGGGGCAGGAGGAGGACAAAGTGCGGCGGGCACTGGACCTGCTGACCCACAGCCTGCGTCAGGCGGCGCAGCAGCCGCCGTACCGTGATATGGACCTGCAGATTCTGGGTCCCGCGCCGGCGCCGGTGGTGAAGATCAACGGCAGCTACCGCTACCGCACCATGGTGCTGGGGCGGAACGAACGGCAGCTGCGGCAGCTGCTGGCATCATTCATGCGAGAGTTCGCGCAGCGCGGCGAAAACCGCCGCCTGCATATCTATACCGACTGCAACTTGATGGATTAAATCTGAGAAAACGAGGTAGGAACAATGGCGTTAAGGAAAATTGCTTTACAGGGCGAACCCTGCCTGACCAAGGTGTGCCGTCCGGTGACGGAGTTCAATGACCGCCTGCACGTGCTGCTGGATGATCTGGCTGACACGCTGGAGGACTCCGGCGGCGTGGGCCTGGCCGCCCCGCAGGTAGGCGTGCTGCGCCGCGTGTGCGTGGTGCTGGACGAGGAGGATCAGCTCATCGAGTTGGTGAATCCGGAGATCATCCGTACTGAGGGTGAGCAGACCGGCCTGGAGGGCTGCCTCAGTGTTCCCGGGAAATACGGCGAGGTCACGCGGCCGGAGATCGTCCGCGTCCGCGCTCAGGATCGCGATGGCAACTGGTTTGAGGTGGAGGACGAGGGCCTGACCGCCCGCTGTTTCTGCCACGAGATCGAGCATCTGGACGGCCATCTGTTCGTGGAGCATACGGACCACCTGCTGACCGAGGAGGAGCTGGAGGAGTACATCCGCCGCGCCGAGGCAGAGAACGGAGACGAGAACGAATGAGGATACTGTTCATGGGCACGCCCGACTTCGCCGTGGCGTCCCTGAAGCGGCTGGTGAAGGACGGGCACAACGTGTGCGGTGTGTTCACCCAGCCGGACAAGCCCAAGAACCGAGGGCACAAAATGGCGTTTTCTCCTGTGAAGGAATATGCCTTGACAGTCGGCCTGCCAGTGTACCAACCGGTGAAAATGCGGGACGGCGAAGCCCTGCGCATCGTGCAGGAGCTGGCACCGGAGCTCATCGTAGTGGCGGCCTACGGCAAGATCCTGCCGGAGGACATTCTGAACACGCCGCCCTATGGCTCTATCAACGTGCATTCGTCCATCCTGCCGAAGTATCGGGGCGCGGCACCCATTAACTGGGCCATTCTTAACGGGGAGAGCGTCACGGGCGTTACCATCATGTATATGGCCAAGGAGCTGGATGCGGGGGACATCATCCTCTGCCGCGAGACGGCTATCGACCCTGACGAGGACGCGCAGACCCTGACGACCCGCCTGGCGGAGCTGGGCGCGGACGCGCTGTCCCAGGCAGTGGAGCAGCTGAAAAACGGTACCGCCGTCCGTATGCCTCAGGACCACAATGCCTACACCTACGCCCCCATGCTGGATCGGAGCCTGTCGCCCATGGACTTCACCAGAAGTGCCCGGCAGCTCCACGATCAGGTGCGGGGACTGATCCCCTGGCCCTGCGCGTCCATGGAACTGGACGGCAAAAATGTGAAGGTCTACCGCACCGCCATCGGCAGCGAGACGACGCTGGCTGCGGGGAAGATCGCCGAGGCCGGTAAGCAGGGCCTTGCCATTGCCTGCGGCGACAGGCGGCTGCTGCGCATTCTGGAATTGCAGGCCGAGGGCGGCAAGCGCATGGCGGCAGCGGACTATCTGCGTGGGCATCCTGTACAGGTGGACGTATGAGCGATATGCAGCGAAGCAGCGCCCGTGATACTGCGCTGGAGGTGCTGATGCAGGTCAGCCGCGCCAACGCCTGGTCGGACGGCAGTCTGAAACGCACCATTGCCAAAAACAAGCTGGACAGCCGGGAGGCGGCGCTCTGCACGCGTCTTGCCTACGGTGTCATCCAAAACCGCGGTCTGCTGGACTACTATATCGGCTGCTGGTGCAGCCAGAAGCCTAACCGGCTGGAGCCGGTGATTTTGAATATCCTGCGCATCGGAGGGTATCAGATCCTGTTCATGGATAAGATCCCCCACCGCGCCGCCGTCAACGAGGCGGTGGAGATGACCAAGCGCTGGGGCCGTCCCAAGGCCGCAGGCATGGTCAACGCGGTGCTGCGGAAGTTTGTGACCAACTGGATGGACATGCCCGCGCTGCCCCAGGGCACCACAGCGGACTATCTGTCCGTGCGGTACAGCCATCCCAAGTGGCTGGTGCGCCGCCTGATCGACGTGATCGGGGCGGAGGAGACGGAGGACTACCTGCGGATGAACAACGAGATCGTCCCCACCACCATCCAGACCAATACGCTGAAATGTACGGCGGAGGAGCTGGAGAAGGAGCTGCGCACCGCCGGCGTGACGGTGAACGCCCACCCATGGCTGGAGGGCTGCTTCGAAGTGTCGGCCACCGGCGATCTGGAGCGCCTGCCCGCCTTTACGGAGGGGCACTTCACGGTGCAGGACGCCGCGGCCCGATTGGTGGCCACAGCGGCAGCGCCGCAGCCGGAGACTCGTGCGCTGGACATGTGCGCCGCGCCCGGAGGCAAGTCCTTTGCACTGGCCATCGACATGGGGGACAGGGGCGACATCCTGTCCTGTGACATCCATCCCCACAAGCTGGCGCTCATCGAAAAGGGCGCGGCGCGATTGGGCATCCGATCCATCCGGACGGCGCTGGCCGATGGGCGGGAGCATCACGCGGCGTGGGAAAACGCCGCAGATCTGGTGGTGGCTGATGTGCCCTGCTCGGGACTGGGCATCATCCGCAAGAAGCCGGATATCCGCTACAAGGACCCCAAGGAGCTGGCGGAGCTGCCGGCCATTCAGGCCGCCATTTTGGACAACGCGGCCACCTACGTGCGGCCGGGCGGCGTGCTGCTCTACTCCACCTGCACGGTGCTGCCGGAGGAAAATGAGGGCGTCACCACGGCGTTTCTGGACACGCACCCTGAATTTGCACTGGAACCGTTTACCCTGCCGCGGCCCATCGGCGGCTGCTGCGGACAGCTGACGCTGTGGCCGCAGCGGTACGGCACGGACGGCTTCTATATCTGCCGGATGCGCAGAAAATGAGCGAGGAGCTTTTATGACCGATATCAAATCCATGACCCAGCAGGAGCTCTCCCAATTTCTGAAAGAGCTGGGAGAGCCGGCGTTCCGCGCCAAGCAGGTCTTTACGTGGCTGCATCGGGGCGCCGCCTCCTTCGACGAGATGACCAACCTCTCCAAGTCCCTGCGGGAAAAGCTGAAGGGGCGGTGTTTTATCACCGCGCCTGTGGTGGCCCGCAAACAGGAGTCTCGGCTGGACGGCACCATCAAGTACCTGTGGGAGCTGTCGGACGGCAACTGCATCGAGACGGTGCTGATGCAGTACCACCACGGCAACACAGTGTGCATCTCGTCCCAAGTGGGCTGCCGCATGGGCTGCGCCTTCTGTGCCAGCACCATCGCCGGAAAGGTGCGGGATCTGCGGCCGTCGGAAATGCTGGATCAGGTGATGTTCACCCAACTGGATTCCGGCCGGACGGTGTCCAACATTGTGCTGATGGGCATCGGCGAGCCGCTGGACAACATGGCCAATGTGCTGCGGTTTCTGGAGCTGGTGAATCATCCCGATGGCATGAACATCGGTATGCGGCATATCAGCCTGTCCACCTGCGGCGTGGTGCCCGGTATCGATGCCCTGGCGGAGCAGCAGCTGCAGCTGACGCTGTCTGTCTCGCTGCACGCGCCGGACAGCGAGACGCGCAGCCGCATCATGCCGGTGAACCGCGCCTATGACGTGGAACTGCTGTTTGATGCCTGCCACCGCTATTTTGAGAAAACGGGGCGGCGCATCAGCTTTGAGTACGCCATGATCGACGGCGTCAACGACAACGACTGGCAGGCGGATCTTATCGCCAAAAAGCTGCGGGGCATGCCTGGCCATGTGAATCTCATCCCGCTGAACGACGTGGTGGAGAGCCCGTACAAGCCCAGCCGCCGCGTGGCCGCCTTCCAGAAGCGGCTGGAGTCCCACGGCATCACCGCCACGGTGCGGCGCAGTCTGGGTGGAGACATCGATGCCTCCTGCGGCCAGCTGCGGCGAAAGGCCATGGAGGAAAAGGAAAGGGGGCGCCTGACATGAAAATGTGGGGCATCACGAATACCGGTCTGGTCCGCAGCGAGAATCAGGACGCCTACGCCGCCTTTACGGTGGGCGGTTACAGCGTTGCCGTGGTCTGCGACGGCATGGGCGGCACCAACGGCGGCCGCGTTGCAAGCGGCATCGCGGTGGAGCAGTTTGAAAAGGAACTGCGGGCTGTGCTGCAGGAGAACGCCGGAGAGGAGCAGCTGCGGCAGGCCACGCTGTACGCCATCTCCCTGGCCAACGACGCCATACGCCGCGCGGCGGCGCAGAACGCCGACTATCAGCACATGGGCACCACACTGGTGTGCGCCTTGGCCAAAGAGGATCTGGTGATGGTGGGCAACATCGGCGACAGCCGGGCCTACCACATCAACGGAGAGGGCATCCGCCAGATCTCCCGTGACCACTCTGTGGTGGAGAGCATGGTGGAGAAGGGCGACATCACTCCCCAGGAGGCCCGCCGCCACCCCAACCGCAATCTCATCACCCGTGCGCTGGGTCCCGATACCCAGGCCCAGGCCGATACGTTTGCCGTGGCGTGGCATCCAGGGGATTTCATCCTGCTGTGCACCGATGGGCTGGTGAACACCGTCTCGGATCAGGAGATGCTGTTTGAGGTGCTCCACGATGGCGACATCGAGAGCTGTCTGGACCATCTGATGCAAATATCACTGCGCCGCGGCGCACCGGACAACGTCACGGTGGTGCTGCTGATGAACGCGTAAAGGAGATGACAACATGGATCAATACATAGGACGTATGCTGGATGATCGCTATGAAATTCTGGAGCTGATCGGGTCCGGCGGCATGGCAAATGTGTATAAGGCCAGATGTCATCGGCTGAACCGACTGGTGGCGGTGAAGATACTCAAGAGCGATCTGGCGGAAAACGCCGACTTCCGCCGGCGTTTTCGGGACGAGTCACGAGCCGTGGCTCAGCTGTCCCACGCCAACATCGTGTCGGTGTATGATGTGTCCACCAGCGGTGAGACGGAGTACATCGTCATGGAGCTCATCGACGGCATTACCCTGAAGCAGTATATGGAGCGGCGGGGCCGCATGGACTGGCGGGAGTCGCTGCACTTCATCACCCAGATCATGCGGGGCCTGAGCCATGCCCACAGTCGCGGCATCGTCCACCGGGACATCAAGCCTCAGAATGTGATGGTGCTGCGGGACGGCAGTGTGAAGGTGGCCGACTTCGGCATCGCCTGCCTGGAAAACGCCGCCCAGACACTGACCCAGGAGGCATTGGGCTCCGTTCACTATATCTCTCCGGAACAGGCACGGGGAGATCGGATCGACGCCCGCAGCGACATTTATTCCTCCGGCGTGGTGCTTTACGAGATGCTCACCGGGCGGCTGCCCTTTGAAGGAGAGTCCGCCGTTTCTGTGGCCATCCAGCACCTCAGCTCTATCCCGCTGGCTCCGCGGGAGATCAATCCCGATATTCCCGAGCAGTTGGAACTGATCTGCATGAAGGCCATGGCCCCGGATCTGGAGCACCGCTATCAGTCGGCGGACGCCATGATCGCGGATCTGGAAGCCTTCCGGAAAAATCCGGAGGTGGAGATGAAATTCGACCTTTCGGACCTGCGCCCGGAGGAGAATGACGAGCCTACCCGGACCATCCGCACCATGCCCAGCCATACGGTGACCATCCCCGTCCATCAGCCGGAGCGGAATTATCCCCGCCGGGAACGGGACGAGGACGAGGAGCCCCGCCACACCGGTAGCGGCAAGCGGGGCGTGCTGGTGAGTGCCGTGACGGTGGCGGCGGTAGCCGTGGTGATCGTGCTGTTCAAGACCATCCTCGGCTCCTTTGCCCCGGCGGTGGTGGACCAGTATCAGGTGCCGGATCTGTACGACATGACCATCGAGGAGGCAGAGAACGATCCCCGGATCGAAGGCGTTTTTGAGATCCAGAAGGCCGGTTCGGAATTCAGCACCGACGTGTCGGAGGGCCATATCCTGCGGCAGGACCCCAAGAAGGGGGAGACCCGGAAGGGCAGCCAGCTGGTGATCCAGGTGTGGGTCAGCGCCGGTGAGGAGACCGGCGAGGTGCCGGATCTGGAAAACAAATCCGAGCAGGACGCCCGTATCCTGCTGGAAAAGCTGAACAAGGAATACAATCTGGAGCTGACCGTGGAGGCCCCGGAGGAATTGAAGCAGTTCTCCGAGGAGATCACGGAGGGGTACGTCATCAAGACGGAGCCGGCTCAGGGCGAGATCCTGAAAAAGGGCGATACCGTAAAACTGATTCTCAGCAAGGGCCCGGACATCAAACCGGTAACGGTCCTGCCCTTTGTGGGAATGAGCATTGACAGCGTGTTGTCCCAGCTGGAAAGCTATAAGCTGACCTGCGACGCTGCGGATGTGGAGGTAGTGGACAGCGACAAGCCCGGCGGCACCATTGTCTGGCAGAGTCCGGCCAGCGGCGAGACCGTGCCGGAGTGGACGACCATCAAGTTCCGGGTCAGTGCGGGACTGGCCAGCAGCGCCCTGCCCATCACGGTGGACATTCCCCAGAACGGAAAGGACATTGTCAAGGTGGAGATCTATGTGGGCGACGAGCCGAATCCCCAGTACAGCGAGACCGTCTACGAGGCGGACGGAGCCGTGAGCACCACCCTTTACGGCACGGGCCGGAAAATGGTGAAGGTCTACTTTGACGGCGTGCTGGATCAGAAGCAATCCTATGAGCGGAGCTTTGGTTGATACGATGGCAGAGGGACGGATTCAAAAAGCCCTCAGCGGCTTTTACTATGTGGATACCGGCGCGGAGGTGCTGACCTGCCGTGCCCGGGGAAAATTCCGGAAGGAGGGCCTGTCCCCTCTGGTGGGGGACCGGGTGACGGTCCGGGAGCTGGGAAACGGCGAGGGGTTCGTGGAGTCTATCCTCCCCCGGAAAAACGCCTTTGAACGGCCGGCAGTGGCGAATATCGACCAGTTGGTCGTGATCGGCTCCGCCGCCATCCCCAAAACAGACCCCTTTCTCATCGACCGCATTGCGGCCATCGCTGCCCTGAAGGGCTGCGAGGTGGTGGTGCTGCTGAATAAGTGCGATCTGGACCCGGCAGAGGAGCTGTACCGCATCTATACCGCCGCCGGGTTTCCGACACTGCGGATCAGCGCGGAGACCGGAGAGGGTCTGGAGGAACTGATCCCCCTGATCACTGGTAAGCTATCTGCCTTTACAGGCAACTCCGGCGTAGGGAAATCCAGTATCCTGAACGCGCTGGACCCGGCGTTCCAGCTAAAGACCGGGGAGATCAGCACGGCCCTGGGCCGGGGACGCCATACCACCCGCCATGTGGAGCTGTTCCGTCTGAGCTGCGGGGCGGAGATCATGGATTCACCGGGATTTTCCTCCTTTGAAACGGAGGAACTGAATCTGGAACTGAAACACCGCCTGCCGGAGACTTTCCGGGAGTTCGCCCCCTATTTGGGGGAGTGCCAGTTTTTGGATTGCAGCCATACCAAGGAAAAGGGGTGCGCCGTGCGGGAAGCGCTGGAAGCGGGAAAACTCCAGCCCAGCCGGTATCAGAGTTATCTGCGTCTGTTCGAGGAACTGAAACCTCTGCGGGAATGGCAGGAAAAGCGGAAATAAGTACGCCCCAATTTGCACCCCGTTTGTGAGATGTACCAACCTCACAAATGGGGTGCTTTTCTGCGTCGAAATAGCAGTTCGAGAGCACTCCTGCTCGCAAACGGAGCGCTGCATAAGCCGCTGCGTTCTCATCGGGCCTGCTTCTCCTTGCGGAAAACGGTATGCTGTGGTAACATATATCAATCAACTGAAATGAATGGAAGGATCAGGAAATGCAGGCGTACACATACGTTGAAAAGGGGAAATTTGCATTACTGGAAAAGCCGAAGCCGGTGCTGCTGCACGAGCGGGATGCCATTGTGAAGGTGACGCTGGCCAGCATCTGCTCCAGCGATCTGCACATCAAGCATGGCAGCGTTCCCCGGGCCGTTCCCGGTATCACGGTGGGCCATGAGATGGTGGGCGTTGTGGAATCGGTGGGCAGCGCCGTGACCCATGTCAAGCCGGGGGACCGGGTGACGGTGAATGTGGAGACCTTCTGCGGTGAGTGCTTTTTCTGTAAGAAGGGCTTTGTAAACAACTGTACCGATGAAAACGGCGGCTGGGCCTTGGACTGCCGCATTGACGGCGGCCAGACGGAATACGTGCGGGTACCCTTCGCCGATCAGGGTCTGAACAAGATTCCAGACGGCGTCACCGACCGGCAGGCTTTGCTGGTGGGGGACGTCCTCGCCACCGGCTTCTGGGCGGCTCGTATTTCTGAGATCACAGCGGAGGACACCGTGTTGATCCTCGGAGCAGGCCCCACCGGAATTTGCACGCTGCTCTGCGTGATGCTGAAACAGCCGAAGCGCATCATTGTCTGCGAAAAGGATGAGAGCCGCGTCCGCTTCATCAACAAGCATTATCCGGAGGTGCTGACGGTCTCGCCGAACGAGTGCCTGAATTTTGTACGCACCAACAGCGACCACGGCGGCGCGGACGTGGTGTTGGAGGTGGCCGGCGCGGAATTTACCTTCCGTCTGGCCTGGGAGTGCGCGAGACCCAACGCCATCGTGACGGTGGTGGCACTGTATGACAAGGCCCAGGTCCTGCCGCTGCCGGATATGTACGGCAAGAACCTCACCTTCAAGACCGGTGGCGTGGACGGCTGCAACTGCGAGGAAACGCTGCGTCTCATCGCGGAGGGGAAACTGGACACCGAGCCGCTCATCACCCACACCTATCCCCTCAGCAGGATCGAAGAGGCCTACGAGCTCTTTGAAAACCGGCGAGACAACGTGATCAAGGTCGCGGTGGAGTGCTCATGATCCCATGTGGGAACCACTGGCCCAACTGTCGCCCTGTTGCGATCCGATACAGAGACTAAAAAAGCTTGCTGTCAATCGACAGCAAGCCTTTTTGCGTTGGCAGCCAAAACGAGGGGGCTGCACGATTCTTTTTTGAAAGAGACACGTACCGGACTTTTTGCGGACTTCCGTTTGGGATTGGCTTCGATTTCTTACGCCCTCTTTTTCGGAATCAGCAGGAGCCGTTCATAGGGGATCTCGGATTCCTGCTCCAACTGATTTGCTGCCAGAATGTCCGCGATGGTGGTGTTGTAGCGCTTTGCCACCTCCCATGCGGATTCCTGCCTGCCCACGCAGCGCAGGATCAAAGACGGCGCGTTGGACAGGTCCTTGGGCGTACTCTCGTCCAGCATGGCGGAGGCTACGCACAGCTTGCGGCACCGGCCACAGACCTCCACCTGAAAATCAACCGGGAATCGGACCTCGATGCCACGGTCTCCCAAAGTTCCCTGAATTTCCTCCCCACAGAAGGCACGGGCGGACACGGTACAGTCCTTTGGCAGCTCCATGGGGCAGCAGACGTCGATGCAGCGCTCTGCCGACAAACAGGCGCCCCCCTCGTCCAGATACAGCGCCCGGACCGTCACCGCCGTCCGCAGCTGAGCGATCTCTCCCTCCCGGCTGACGGACACCGCCCCGCAGTCGGCGCACAGGGACAGCACTGCCTCCGCCGCCACGCCGATCTCCAGCACCTCCCGGACGGTCTGCCGCCGGGTCACGGACTCGTACAGGCTGCATAGCTCCAGCTGACTTGGCTCATAGCGGGTCTCATAAGCGGTGGAGTAGAGGTCCGTCAGCAGCGTGACCTCCCGTGTCTCACGCAGAAAGGCCATGGTGTGATAGTAGACTGTCACGGACAGTTGGCGGCCCTCGTCATCGGAGCCGTCGATCTGAATATCCGTCCCGGTGATCCGCAGGCGCATGGACACCTGGGTATTTTCCTCCGTGCTATCCGTCTCCATGATCTGTGAAAAGGGCAGCTCCGCGCTGGCGGAGGCCAGCTGCCCGCCGGTGGTGCGGTATAGCACGGAAACCAAAAAGACCCCCTTGAAGATCAGCTTGTTGCCAATGGCCTTAGTCTCCGTCACGATGCCGTTGGCCCGGCAGTGGAGCAGCTCCGCCGCACCCTCCCGGCCCAGCGACAGGGACATGGTCTCCGAAAAGGTCAGATCCTTTTCCGCCACCTGCCGCAGCAAAGACACCGTCTGCCCGCAGCACCGCTTTTCCACCAGCAGCGCCGGGTCCGTCTCCGCGTCGGAGGAGATGGTCAGGCATACCTTCCGGCAGCCGGCCAGATGGGTCACCAACTTGCAGCGGGTGAAGATCTTCCGGGGATTCAGCATCCGGCTTTCCAGCAACTCGATCTCCGTATCCACCACTACATGGGCGCACCCGGCCAACCCTTCCCCTTGCGCCGAAAAGGGCATGGCGAATTCCAGTGCCCGGACGCCGGACTCATTCTCCGGCGTGTAGAGGACCGTCACCCGGACGGTGCCGGTGACGCCGTCCTGCTCTGTGCCGCCGTGGAGGCAGACCACTCCCTCCGCCGAAATGATCCGGGCGATGTCCGGGCAGTAATCCGGGACGATGGTCTCCGCGGTCTCCTCCTGCGTCAGCGTCTGCGGCTCTCCTAACTCGTATGTATCCAGACACTCCTTTTTTAATTCCAGTTCCATGTGGGTATCCTTCCTTTCCGCTCAGTGTACTTCAGTGCAGTTTATGAGCGGCGGGGACCCCTTATGCCTGGATTCTGAACAGCTTCCGCAGCAGTCCCCGCATGGCCTTGGGCGCCTTCCATACTACGATATTCATAACCCCTCTCCTTTCTACCGCTTCCAGCAGGCACAGCCGCTGGCAATCAGCAATGTTGCCACCAGGAACATCAACAGTCCCGTTGGAAAAATGGCCGCGATGAGGATGCCTGCCCCCATGGCGATGGCGAATATTCCAATGATGCAGTTCCGTCCTCCCCGAAACACCCGGCTCCGCCTCCTTTCCTTACAGCCCAATATATGACCGCACCCCTGTCCCCGGTTCCGGTTTTCTTCCGAAATCGGATGCGGGTGCATGTGCTTTTTCGCCGCTCCGGGGACCAAATGAGTGTGGCCTCGATGGGGAGCTTTGCGATCGGTCGCAGGTCGGCTTGCAGCTGCACCTGAAATCCGGACCGATGCGGTTTTAAATATGGTGTGTGCGTCCTGTCATAAAAATGGCCGCTGATGGCATAAGCTGTTCCAGAAGAAATGCTTGGGGGAGGGGATCGGATGTCCGGAAAAAAGAAACCGGCGGGAAAGCAGATCGCTTTGTGCTTGCTGCTGACGGCGGCTGTGGACGGCTTGGGTGTCCTGCTGGTGACGCTGCTGGCGGTGAAGGGGATCGTGGGGGAGGACCGGGTCCCGCAGGCGCTGGGGGCGCTGGCCTTCTGCGCGGCCTTCGCCGGGGGACTTCCGGCAGGGAAGGGGAGGTTGGGTCCGGGCGGGAGCCTGCTGAACGCGGGGGCCTTCGCCCTGCTTCTGATCTTGCTTTGCTTCGGCGGCTGGGGCGAGGGGATCGCGGTCCGGGGGCTGATCCTGCTGGCTCTGATCCTGCTGGGCGGGCTGCTGGCGGCGCTGCTCTGCGGAAAGGTGGGGAAGCGGTCCAACAAGCGATTGGTGAAATCTCACAAAAAGCTGCGTTCCGTCTGAAAAAGCGCCGTCCGGTGGGGCGGCGCTCCTTTTTTGCGGTGTGGTCAGATATGGGAAGATTCTGCGGGGGATAGACACTACATCTTGCGTAAAATGAGAGAAAAGGTGCTGTTTTGCACTGTGATTTACGCGGTTGACATAATACGGTTTACATAATATTTTAGCATAAACGCCGAAAAACAGGTATTTTCTGGAAACACCTTGCGAAACGGCGCCATTTGAATTATATTTGAATGAGAAAAGTTTTACGTCAACCGCAACATAAATCTTGTCCCACTTTCATAGGCTGGGGTGAGGTGATGCGGTTTGAAATGGAATCGTGCGGAACGACGGACAGACCCCAGCCGGCTGCACAGCCTGCTGCTGGCGGTTTTCTTTTTTCTCGGGATCGGCGCGGGTGTTGTCTGCGCCGGACGGATCTCCGGGGATGTGGAACGGGAACTGACCACGTACTTGACGGATTATCTGGCCTTGGCGCAGAGTCAGGACCTTGGAATTTCCGTGGTTTGTTCTCTGACGCTGCTCTATCTGCAAGGACCGGTTTTGGCGTTTCTATGCGGCGTCTGCTCTGCGGGAATCCTGTTGCTGCCGCTGCTGGCGGCTGCTGCGGGCTTTTTTCCGGCCTATGCGGCGGGGTGCCTGACGGCTTCCTTCGGCGGGCGGGGCCTGCTGCTGGCGCTGGCCTTTTTCGGCTTTCGCTGTCTGGTCACGGTGCCTTGTTTTTTTCTGCTGGCGGCGCCTGCGATGGGCCGGGCCGCCGCACTGCGTGGACTGTCCCGGGGGAGACGGGGCGCCGCGTTTTCCGCCTGCGGCCGTGGTTGTTGGCTGGGCTTCGGTATTGTGTGTTTGATTTTGTGTCTGGGCGCGTGGATAGAACTGCGGCTGTCGCCGTTTCTGCTCCGTGCGCTGCTGGAACGATTTTTTTAGGAAGGGAGTTGACGGAAATGGATGATATTGCCCGTTTTGGCGCATATTTGTCCGATGAAAAGCATTCCTCCCGGAACACCGTCAGTTCCTACCTCCGGGATACGACCCAATTCGCTGAGTATTTACATAATTACTGCGACATAGACCTGCGGGAGGCGGACAGCGCGGCAGTCCAGGACTACATGGACTGGATGCTGAGCCACGGGAAGTCCGCCGCCTCCGTCACCCGGTTTCTGGCGTCCGTCAAATCCTTTTACAGCTATATGGTGGCTGCCGGGGAGCTGAAAAAGAACCCGGCACAGGGGGTGGCCGCCGCCAAGGTGGAGCGGAAATACCCGGAGATCCTCACAGCCAAAGAGGTGGAGCTGTTTCTGGAACAGCCGGAGTGCGTGGACGCCAAGGGCTTCCGAGATCATGCCATGCTGGAGCTGCTGTACGCCACCGGCATCCGGGTCAGCGAGCTGATCGCACTGGACATCGGGGACCTGAACCTGCCGGCGGGCTTTATCCGCTGCTCCAACGGCAAAAAGGAGCGGATCATCCCTTTGTACCACGGTGCGGTGAAGGCGCTTCAGGATTATATCAAGGGCGTCCGGCCCCAGCTGATCGCGGACACGGAGGAAACGGCCCTGTTCGTGAACATGAACGGCGAGCGTATGAGCCGTCAGGGTTTCTGGAAAATCATCAAGCACTATCAGGAGAAGGCGGGCATCCAGAAGGACATTACCCCCCACACTCTGCGCCATTCCTTTGCGGTGCATCTGCTGGAAAACGGCGCGGACCTCCGGGCCATTCAGGAGATGCTGGGCCACGCGGATATTTCCTCCACCCAGATCTACACCCACGTCATCAAGAATCAGCTCAAGGACGTCTACCAGAAGGCGCACCCGAGAGCATAAGCGCAAGCGTAACAACCGGCAGGGCAGAAGCCCCGCCGGTTTTTTCTAAAAAGATTTCGCTTCGTGAGAACAAAACGGGGCGTATCTCCGTCTAATAGACAAAAGAGAGCAGAGAGAGGAGGCGGTCTCTATGGATCAGCAGGAATTTGCCGACCGGACAGAAGCCATCAAAACCCGGCTGTACCGCACGGCGTATCTCTATCTGGGCAGTGAGGCCGACGCACTTGAGGCGGTGGACGAGACGGTGTACCGGGCGCTGCGGAAGTTGAAGCAGCTGCAAACACCGGCGTTTTTTGAGACCTGGATCACCCGGATCTTGATCAACACCTGTCAGGACGAGCTGCGCCGCCGGAGGCGGTTCCATCCCGGCGGGGCGGATGCGCTGCCGGATACCGCCGGGCCGGACGATTACGAGCATCTGCCGCTGAGGGAAGCCATCCGCCGATTGCCGGAGGAGCTGCGCAGCGTGGTGATCCTGCGGTTTTTCTCCGGGTACACCCAGGCGGAGACCGCCGCCGCGCTGAACATTCCGCAGGGGACTGCGGCCACCCGTCAGAAACGGGCGCTGGCCCTGCTGAAATTGGAGCTGGGAGAGGAGGGACAGGCATGAACCGTATGGATGAGTACACCGCCCTGTTGGCGGAGCTGGAACAGACCCCGAAAGAACTGGATCATACTGTAAATAAAGCACTGAATAGGAAAAATGCTTTACAGAAAAAACGGCGATTTTTCGGCACCTCGTTGGGCGGCCTGGCGGCCTGCTTCGCGGCATTCGTACTGCTGGTGAACCTGTCGACGCCCTTCGCCCGGGCCTGCGGACGGATCCCCCTTCTGGCGGATCTGGCCAAGGCGGTAAGCTGGTCTCCCAGCCTGTCCGCCGCCGTGGAGAATGACTATGTGCAGCCCCTCCGGCTGTCCCAATCGCAAAACGGCATCACGGCCCGGGTGGAGTACCTGATCGTAGACCGGAAGCAGGTGGACGTGTTCTTCTCCGTCCAGTCTGACGATTACGCCCATCTGGATTTAGACCACCCAACGCTGACGGTGCCGGGGGAACAGGAGGGATACGCTTCTTCCTTCAGCAGCTATGGCATTGAAAACGGCGATCTCATGGAACTCCGGATCGACTTTATGAACCGGGACGTGCCGGACAGCCTGACCATGACCTTCGGCGTTTATGACAACAAACATCTCTATGAGAACCAGAAGCCCCCGGCGCAGTCCAATGTGGCTGACTACGGCGACGAGCTGCTGTCCGACAACCCGAGGGAGCAGCGGGAGATTTTAGCCACCTTCACCTTTGAACTGCGTTTCGACCCCACCTACACGGAGCAGGGGACGGTCATTGATGTGGGAGAGACCTTCCTGTTGGACGGCCAATCCGTAACGCTGACGGAGGCGGAGATCTATCCCACCCACCTGCGGCTGAACTTTGACTATGACCCCGCCAACACCGCATGGCTGACGGAGTTGAACTTCTATCTGGAAAACGAGCGGGGAGAGCGGTTCAACGGCATTGTCAACGGCATTTCCGCCACCGGAAACCCGGACGATCCCTCCACGGATTCCGTCTGGCTGGACAGTCCCTATTTCTCCACAGGGGAACACCTAACCCTCCATGTCACCGGGGCTTCCTGGATCGACAAGGGACAGGAGCGGGTGAAGGTAGATCTGGCAAAGGGCGCCATCGAGGACCCGCCCCAGGGCGTCCGTCTGGAATGGGCGGAGAAGCGGGATGCCGGCTGGGTGGTGTCCTTCAGCGCTGGGTATCGCTGGGAGAAAACGATGCATTACCAGATCTGGAAAAACCGTTTTTATGACGAGGACGGCACGGCCCATGACATCAATCAGCGGGGTGCATCCAGTTCCCCCATGATCTTGGGCGAGATCTCCGGCGCGGAGCTGGAATCTTACGAGGCCGCCGAAAAAGCCGCGAAAGAGGAAGGGCGGTACTTTGAGACCTTTGGCCTGAAGGACTGCACGGCGGACTGCGTGTGGCTGGAGCCCTGCTGGACCCGGATCACCGACAGCACCGCTCAGGTGGTCATCAAATAAACGGAAATCAAACAAGCCAAGCGTGCGTGGTTTTCCACGCACGCTTCAGCGTGTCGAAAAAGTCTTTTCTCCCCGCTGAGCAAGTTTTCAGAACTTCATAAAAGTTCTGAAAACTAAAGATTTTAATGGCGCAGGACACCCTTCTTGGGTTTCCCGCGCACACCCTTCCTTACCGTCACGTAAAGTTTGCCGCTTTATCGACAAAAAAACGGACAGAACTTACCAAGTTCTGTCCGAATATGACGGTTTTCGCGGGGGATCAGGGGATGTAGCACCAGGGATCGTCCGGTTCCGGTGCGGTTTCCAGCTTTTGGGGCGGCGCGTCCTTTTCCAGAACATCTGCCACGGTGAACAGGCCGTTTTTCCGCCAGCTTTCCAGAATTCCGTGACAATATTTCCAGTTCAGGCGGCCGCAGTTCAGCACGGTGCGGTCGAAGGCCAGCTCGATGAGCGCCGGGGAGAAGCCCCAGTCCAGCCACGCGGCGATGTAGGCGTCATCCGACGGGATCCGCGCGTCCGGGTCCAGGCGCAGCCGACGGCGGACCTCCCGGACCGTTTCTTCCCGGCGGGCCATCCGCCGGATCGCGGCCACGGCGTCCGCCCGGGAGCGCACGCCCAGACGCGCCCATTCCAGGCCCAGCTTTTCGATGCGCCGGGCCGTGGGGCGCTCCTCGCCCCGGAGGATGGCTTCGTCGCAGCACTGGGCCGTCAGCAGCTCCAGCGCCTCCGGAGACAGGCCGTGGAAGTCGAACAGCTCCGTCAGGGCGCTGAGATCCGCCGTGGGCAGGCGGCGGCCTGCGGCGTGTTCCACGGCGTGTACGGCCCGGGCAAAGGCCGGAAAGTCCGCCAAAATGGCCTGAATTTCTGGGAATGTGTACGTTTTCCGCCGTTTCAGGGGCTTTGGCAGGATGGCGGCTGCGGGGTCTATGATCCCAGCGGCCACCAGCTCCTCCATGGCCCGGGCGATGCGGCGGTGCTCCCAGCCCAGCTCTTTTCCGCAGCAGAACGGGGAGACCTCGCCGCCGTGGCGCAGGATAGCCTGATGCAGCGCTGCCGCGTCGGCGGTCAGCTGTTCGGTAAGCATGGTGCTCCCCTCCTTCCCTGCTGGTTTTCTGTATAGTATACAACAAAGTGGCTACGGTTGCCACGATTTGTTTCCGAGGGGAAACAGGTGTGTGCGGGGCAGCGGGATCGACCTTACCTTTGCTTGTTAATTTTTTAACGCATTGTTCTGAGACCTCCCCTTCCTTTTGAGTCCTCAGCTGTCAGTCTCCGACAAAAAATACCGGGCGGCAGGTGGTATGATGAGGCTGTCCCTCATTCCGCTGCGGGATCAGGCGGATTTACAGGGACCGTCTCATTTGGGTTTGCTGCTCCTGACTGTCATTTATAGGGACCGTGTCAAGTGGGTTTGTCTTGCTGTCGGTCTATTTACAGGGTCCGTGTCATTTGAGTTTCTTTTGGAAAAAGTCCGAGAAATGTGTGGCTTTATATTGACAGCATTATGATAAGCAAGCTATAATGAGAACGCAAAAAATACAGCAAAACCGGGGGTAAATCTCCCGAAACACGCAAAACGGAGGGGTTTTATGTCTCTGATCCTGACAACCGCCATCGAAAAGGGCGGTACCGGCAAAACAACCACAGTCGTCAATCTGTCGGCTCTGATGGCCGCCGAGGGAAAACGGGTCCTGGTGGTAGATATGGACCAGCAGGCCAACACCACCTACATGCTGACCCAGCACAAGAAGGCCGAGAACTTCTATAAGGGTCACGGCCTGGTGAATATGTTCATGAACTTTGACCTGGGCGGGATGGATCTGGCTCCCTACATCCACCCCACCAACGTGGAGGGCGTTCATATCATCCCCAGCACTGCTCAGACGCCTCGTGCCGTTCACCAGCTGGATCTGCTGGCGGACGAGTATAAGATGAAGAACTACACCTTCCTGATCCATTGTCTGGCCAATATCAACGATGATTATGATTACATCGTCATTGACACCCCTCCCGCCCGGGACAACCTCACCATGAGCGCCCTGTTCTGCGCCGACGAGGTTTTGATCCCTGTCCGGTGCGACAACTTCTCTTTGGAGGGTTTTGAGACCACGTTGGCCATGATTTTGGATCTGGAGACCCGGGAAGATGTCAAAATCGACATTTTAGGTGTGGTTCTGACCCAGGTGGAGCGGACAGCTGCCGTCAATCTGGTGCGGCAGATGTTCGAGGAAAACCCGGAATATGCTTCTGTTCTCTTCAAAACCGGCATCCGCAAGGGCAGCGCCGTGCCGGAAAGCACCATCGCCGCCGTACCGGTGGTGCTCTACTCCAAGAAATCCAATCCTTCCGTGGACTATATGCAGCTCTGGAACGAGATCAAACAGCGTCTGGCAAAAAAGGAGGCTGACGAATAATGGGTAAGCTTGATAAGCTGAAAAGCCAAATTCCCCAGGGTTCCCAGGAATTATCGACCAAAAATCATTTGGCAAAAACGGAGATCGCCATGTCCTTTCAGAACGAAGGCACGGAATTGACCCGGATCCTCCTGCGAAACATTGAATTTAACCCCCATAACCTCTGGTCCTGCAACGATGATGACGAGAGCATCCAGCAGCTAGCGGACGCTATCGAGCGCAATGGCCTGCTGCACAACATCGTGGTCAGTCAGCGGGAAGACGGCACATTTATGCTGCTTTCCGGTGAACGGCGGGTGAAAGCCCTGCGTTTGCTGCAAAAACGTGAGCAGGAAAGCGATCCCACCGGCCAGAAAGCTCATAAATGGGATCGGGTGCAGGCCCAAACCTACACCGGACTGGATGAGTTGTCTGAGCTGATCATTCTGGACGAGGCAAATATCATGGTTCGCGGCCTTTCCGGTGATGCAAAGACCATTCAGGCCTGCATTTCCCGGTATTTGGATAATTTGCAGGCGAAATTCCAGGTGGATCGCCGGGCTGCCGAGGCGTATTTCAAGTCCCGCACCCAGATGACGGACTCCACGGTCCAGCGTTACACCCAGTTTGACAAGTCCTTGATCGACGATGTGAAGGAATTCTTCCAAAATGGCACCATTTCTCACGCACAGGCCCTGTCGCTCTGCCCGCTGGAACCCAGCGAGCAGGTTCTCTATGTAAATGCCATCAATAAGGCCATTCAGATGTCCAACGGGGACAAGGCTCTGGAGCATACCTATGTCACCCGGATCACGGACCGGGCCGCTCAGGCCGCCCGCATGACCAACGGCCGAGAAGCGGAGCTGGCCCGGCTGGAAGAAGCCATTATTCCGCCGGTTCACGCCAAGCCCGCCGGAGATGTGGCGGTTCGCACCCAAAAGGCCACGCTGATCCGGAAGTACGATAAGGTCACGTTTGACCTCTCTAAAATCACCGCCAGCAAGCGGCGGCTGAATTCTCTGCGGAAAATGGACGCTGCCGATGGGGACGGTTCCATTGTCGAAAGTCTGGATAAGCTGGCCAAGGAGGCCGCGGAGCTGGCCGATCTCCTGCGGAACGGACAGTAATGGCCCGTCCAAAAGGCCCGGAGCAGCGTGTTCCCGTAAAAATGCGGGTAAATATCGGTCTGATGGACCGGTTGCAGCAGTTGGCTACGGAAAACCGGTATTCCGTCCCGAAAATGCTGACGGTGATCATGGAAGAAACGCTGGCAGACCTGCCTGCGGACTATGAGCTGCACGAAATGGCTGAGATCTACACGCTGACCAAAAATCACGCCGTCAATCTCAGCTCCAATCGGATGAATGTGTATCTGCTGCCGGGGACTCAGGAGGCCATGCTGGAGCTGGCTCGTCGGTTGAACGCAAGCATCGGCGCCGTCCGCACCAGTTTTCTGCTGGATTATCTGGATCTGCGGGGACTGCTGTGAAGTGAATTATGGATCTGAACTACCCGGGGAGCACCTGAACAGGGCGCTCTCCGGGTCTTCTTTTCCATCTTCACGTTGCTTTCCCGCGCCTTTATACCTCCACGGAAATACGAGGGGAAGATCCCAGCAGCTGCGAAAATGAGCGGGCTGCATTTTCTCCGTTCAGTATTTATTTTGTCTCAGTTCGACTTTGTTTTTCAAAAGGTTCCAAAGCCTTGCACCTTCAAGGGCTCAGGAGATCACAGGAACACAAAAGAGGATTGGGAATTGATTTTTGAAATATTTTGCGCATATTATAGGAGCCAAACCATCGGAAACAAGAATTGGTTTGGCTCGGAAGCTTTCTTTTTCGACATGATATTTGCTTTTTGTCGATCAGTAGCTTTTGTGGAAGCGCAAGCCAGTCATTCGACTGTCATTCCTTGCGGGAAGGGGAGAGGCCGCGGGCAATAGCCTTCATTTACAGGGACCGTCTCATTTGGGTATACTGTTTTAGGCAACGCCGACTCCGATGTACGCAAGGAAATTCTTCTTGTAAGACCTCTTATGAGTATGAGACATTGGCTGAATTCTATATCGTAATCGTTTACTTATTGAGTACCCTATCATTTGCTCCAATTTTTTGTGTCCCTTGCTTTCTTGAGCCCTTGAAGTCGCAAGGCTTTAGACCCTTTTGGAACACAAAGACGAACTTGGCATAATTTTCTGCCGGTCCAGGGGTCCGTTTGCTTCTGCGCAAAGTTTTATGTAAACTTATTCTCGCATAGCGGAATTCAAATCGCTCCCGAATGCTCCACAGCCAAAGAACAGGTCCTATCATCAGCTTAACCGATCTGTCACCTTTCTAAACCGGGTTTTACAGATTTTCTGCGGACCCATGACTCAAATGTCGCCAAAAAGAGGGTAAAACAACCGAGAGACTCTAAAAGAGCAAGGCAGTATCGTTATCTTGGCTCTGCGTTCTTTTGCCTGTAAGCCATTTTTCGGTCAGCGCTCCCATGTATTTTCCTGTTCCAGCACGTTTGTGTCGGCAGAATAGCTGGTTCTGAAGATTTTAGGCTTGGAATCCGAGTGGGTAAACGTATAGAAGGCGTAATTGAAACGCTGCTCTCCCTGCTTCTTGCTTCGGAGAGTCTGATTCTCCGCCGTGATCGAAGGAAATGGAGTCATTTTCCTGACTGAAAGCCAGAGGAACGTATTTCCCTGTAAAGATCAGAAAGCTTTTTCTTCGAAAAGCAGAATCGACTGAGTCCCCATAGGGGACCTCAGTCGGTTTTTCCTACTTTTATAGAACTATTTCTATTTTATTATTTTTATTTAATAAGTATTGCCCCTCCCGGTACGAGGTTTGTATCTCGTTTCTGCGAGGTTTGTATCGTATATAGACGAGGGTTTTATCTCTGAAGTACGAGGGATGTATCTTTTGATACGAGGTTTTGATCTCTCTTTTCGTACCGGAATCAGCTGATTTACGAGGCCAATATCTCTATTTTGCCCTCAAAAAATGACGAAAAAACCGGGAACAAAATTTAGGAGATCCACAGGCGATTTCTCGAAAAGTTTTTAATTTAAGAACATTTTAACCATGAAAAAATGGGCGGTGCCCGCGTATATACGAGGTTTTGATTCTTTTAAGCCGCCTATGAGCCGATTCTGCTTATGGAAGGCTGCATTATTCACGAGGTTTTGATCTCTCCACTTGCCGCTTCTGGCATGACTTACGAGGTTTTGATCTCGCAATTTCTCCCAGGGAGACTTGATTTACGAGGTTTTGATCTCAGGAAAGACAATATATATATACTATATATATAATGTATATACGAGGTTTTGATCTCGCCTCCGACACTCAGACGGGCTGCTATTTGCGAGGTCTTGATCTCACTCAGTCAGATTTCGGCCTGCTCCAATGCACGAGGTTTTGATCTCTCTGCTGGCGTGACGCAGGGAGCTGATTCACGAGGTTTGTATCTCTCCCCGATGCGCGGAACCTCCAAAACGAGATCAAAACCTCGTAAATGGGGTGACGCTGGGAGAGGCCGGAGGTGGACACCAAATGTGATTCACTTTCATAAAAAAGCAACAAGATATTGGGAATCAAATTGGGCGGTTTCTACGAAAAACGTTGATTTTTGCCGGAAAAGAGGCAGAAAAAACGGGGGTGTTCCGCATAAGAGAGGTTGAAATTCACAAAAAACGATGAAAAGTAATAATACTTTACAGAGTTTACCGATAAACAGAAATTCAGAACGATCATGCCGAAAATAGTACAATAAATGAGATCAAAACCTCGTAAATAGACTGCCGGAGTGACATTGGCCTCGTAAATACCCCTTCGGCGGGAGAGGGGAGAGATCAAAACCTCGTAAATCCCCAAAACGAGATCAAAACCTCGTGAATGATACAGCCTTCCATAAGCAGAATCGGCTCATAGGCGGCTTAGAAGAATCAAAACCTCGTGAATAGCAGAAGGGCTGCCGCGGTAAGAGCCGACCGGACGTCAGAGGGATAGAAGCGGACGCATGCAACAGAATCTCACAAACTTCGAAAAATTAGGTTGACTCTTTTTCGTAAATAGAATATGATAGTGACATACTCCCCGGGTCAATAGACCCGAGGCTTCTCGTAAGACGAAAAGTCGGGAACCCGGAAATTGCGCTTCACTGACCGACGCTCCGAATGGGAGACTTACTCAGTCTCAGCAGAGGACGATGCCCCGCCCTCAAATAGTTGTTTTGTTATGCGGATTTCATTCCCTCAACGAGGATATTCACGGCTGCGTTCCCGTCTCTGTCAAGCATTGCGTGGCAAATGGGGCATTCCCAACGGCGAACATCCAGTGGCATTTCCTCAACAATGTGTCCGCAATGGGAGCATGTTTTTGAGGAGGGGTAGAAACGGTCTACTTTGTGAAGCTGTCCACCTGTTTTGCTTAGCTGATTCTGAAGAATACTGACAAACTCTGTGAAAGCATAGTCAGATATCTCCCTTCCCCAAAGCTGCTGCATTGCCTTGATGTTCAGGTCTTCAATACAGACATCAGAGTATTGAGAAGCAATATCCGCTGCCAGCTTGTAGAACCAATCCTTCCGACGGTTTCGCACATACTGATACTTTCGAGCAACATCCATCTTGGCACGACGCCAATTTGCGCTGCCTTTCCGCTTGCGGCTCAAAGCCTGCTGCGCGGACCGAAGTGCTGTGGCGTTCTTTTCAAGAAAACGCGGCGACTCGATACGGCTTCCATCCGAACCGGTGAGAAAAGTCTTCAATCCGAAGTCATACCCGATGGCATTACCCTTTCTGGGTATGATTTCGGACGCGGGCTTTGCACACACGATACAGAGCCAGAAATCACCGCAGTTATCTCGCTTAATGGACACAGTCTTGATAGTGCCTTCGTATGGGCGGTGCGCTACATACTTATAGTCTTTGCCGAGGATAGTGATGTGGTTCCCATCATGGAATTTGTACCCCGTCTGTTTCAGTGTGAAAGAAGAGTAATTCTTTCTCTTGCAGAAATGCGGGATACTGTGCCGACCGCAGCGTTGTTCCTTCTTGGCGTCAAAGAACGCCTTGTAGGAACGCTCTATGCGCTCGGCTACATCCTGAATAGACTGAGAACCAAGTTCACGCCAGTGCTCCTTATTCGGGCGCTTACGCACCTTTGTAAGATGCACTTTGAGCTTATTTGCGGATAGGTGTTTATGGTACATCTTGTAGTACCGACGGTGGAGTGCAATGCAGTAGTTGTAGACCTCGCAATGATAGTCGATGAGCCGGTCCAGATGCCGCAAACTCTTGTTACGGTACATCTTGTACTTGTATGTCATGACGATTTGCTTTTCTTGCTTAGACAAAACGGCTCACCTGCCTTTCATTCAGTCGTATTGCCCTTCAATGTAGGCTTTGATGGTCTCGGAAGAAACATCTCCGGCGGATGCCACAAAATAGGATGGTGCCCAGAAGGATGCTCGGTAATCTCTCTGATGCACAAGCTCAGGGAACTTA
>OLGF01000299.1_pt1 | contig 58216 bp, 45 predicted proteins | sample 1604971 | NCBI WGS metagenome assembly OLGF01 (sample SAMEA3888902, study PRJEB22519) | human gut metagenome | biome: human gut; feature: human-associated habitat; material: faeces | place: Denmark | collected 2011 | reverse complement strand
AGATGGACGAGGTTCATGAACTAAAAAATAGTGTTATTTGACGAACGTTGTACTACACGCTCGCGGGTTTCATCGAAGCGGGCTGGGCGTCGTCCGAAAGCCACGTCTCGGGCACGAGCGCGGACGGGGATCATGACTACTACGGCGTGGGTGCGGCCGTGCGCTATCAGTTCCAAAGTCCCTTCTATTTGGACGGATCGCTTCGTCTCGGCATGGCTTCGACTGAATTCGACGGCCGCTACGCCGACGCGTCCGCCCGGTACGACGCGGATTCCTTCTACGGAACGATGCACGTGGGCGCGGGATACGTGCTGTCCCTCTCGAGCGGTCTTGATCTGGACATTTACGGTCGCTACGTTCTCACCTATCTCGACGGCGACGACGTGAATCTCCACACCGCGGACGGAGAATCCTATTCCATGGATTCGACAACGACGCACGCCTTCCGTGTCGGGGCGCGCCTCACGGGCGAAGTGCGGGACAACCTGACGTGGCGGGCGGGCCTTGCCTACGAGCACGTCGCGGACGGCGATGCGGAATCGCACGTGGAAGCCCAAGGCGTTCGGGCGGCGCTCGACGTTCCGTCGCTCGAAGGCGACACGGGCATCCTGGAATTGGGTCTCACGATGAAGCCCGACGCCTCAAGTCCCTGGGCCGTGGATCTCGGACTCAAGGGTTACGCGGGTGACCGCGAAGGCGTCGCCGGATCCGCTTCCGTAACCTATCGGTTCTGACGATTTGCGTAGGGCGCGGCGGATCGTATGCCGCGCCCCGCGCCGCCGTTCCGGATTGACAGAGCTGCGGACATCTTAACATCCTCGTCAATCGATATTCACCGCAACCTCTGCCCCAACGAAAAATTGCAGATGTAGGGTTGCAAAACTTTTCTTTTCCGGACCATAATGGCGGTGAGGGGTGACTCGCCAAGAGATCGCTCCCTCTTGGGTTCGAATCAGCTAGGTTATAGCCGCCCAACTTAATGGCCGTCAAAAGCACGGAGCCCTTGTCGTCACAGCGACTTGGGCTCTTTGCTTGTTGAGAGAGGCATCGCCGCCACCCCAACGGTCGCCGCCGCCCGTTCTCCGTTAACGGCAAGCCCCAGCGGTGCTACCCCTCCCCTTCGCCCTTGAACGGCCCCCTTGCGCTCCGCGCTTCTCCCCTGCCTCGGGCGCCGCTTCTTCTCTTCCAGGTACAAAAAATCCGCGCCGCCGAACGAAACGACAGCGCGGATTCTCTGTCAGGCAAAGAGCCCGGACGAGGTTATTCCTCGAAGGTGCCCTTCACGATGATTTCGCCATTGCGCATCATCTGACGTCCGTTGGCGAAGACATGCACGAGGTTGAGGTTTTCGTCGAAGAGGTTGAGGTCGGCCGAGCCGCCCGCCTTGACGAAGCCCTTGCCCGGGAGCTGCAGGGCCTTCGCGACGTTCGCCGTGACGACCGAGAGAGCCGTCGTCATCGGAACGTTCATTTCCTGGACGAGGCGCTTCACCTCCTTCAGGTTGCAGGCGACGCCGCCCACGCCGAGGCCCACCATTTCGCCCTTTTCGTTGAAGCGCGGAACGGAGCCGTGACCGTCGGAGCTCATCGTCACGTGGTCAAGCGGCACGCCCGCGTCGAGCACGGCCTTGACGCCCGCGGCCGGAGTGCCCACGGCGCAGGAGCCGCCCGTCGTGATGTCGACGTAGCCGCCCGCGAGACCGAACTCGATCGCCCCCTTAAAGACGTCGGGGTGGCGCGCGCAGTGCGTCGGACGGATGTGCTGAATGGGCATGCCGCGCTTGACGCAGTCAAGGAACATGTCGAAGGGGCCGACGATGTTGCCGAGGTGAATGTGGAGGACGCCGAGCTTGCCCGCGACCATCGCGCCCACGCGGATTTGCGTGAGAAGACGCATGACTTCGTCTTCGGTCGGGAAGCTCGAGCGGTGGTCGCCCATGGCGATCTTGACGCCGAGGACTTCGGGGACGAAATAGAGGTCGTCGCGCACGCAGCTCGTGAGCGTGGTCGGGGGATAGGCGTAGTTGCTCGTGTACATCCAGGCGGAGACGCCTTCGGCCTGCAGAGCGCGGACCTTGCCGAGAAGATTCGGGATCGAGCGGCTCGTGCCGTCGGTGCCCGAGACGCCTACGACGCTCGTGGTGCCGCAGGCGACGAGTTCGGAGAGAACGAGTTCGGGCGTGCGGGTCTTGGGGCCGCCTTCACCGCCGCCACCGGTCACGTGGATGTGCTGATCGATGAAGCCCGGCGTCATGACGAGGCCCTTGGCGTCGATCGTTTCGAGGTCGGGGAGCTGGGCGGAGAGGTCCTTGCCGACCGCCACGACCTTGTCGTTCACGGTGAGGACGTCGACGACGCCGAGGTCTTCCGGCGCAAAGACGTGCGCACCCTTGATGAGATATGCCATTTTTGAATCTCCTTACGTGAGAATCACAGGAAAATCTGCGCCGCGACGACGTTCACGATCATGCCGAAAATCATGACCGGAATCGTACGGCGGATGAGTTCGATCGGGGTGAGGCCCGCGATGCCCGAGACGGCGATGATGACGCCCGAGATCGGGCTCATCGGACGGGCGAGACTCGCCGCCAACTGCACGGGGATGACGAGCGCCATCGTGTTGTAGCCCACGCTCGCGGCCGCTTCCGGAAGAAGGGGCGAGAAGGCGAAGAAGGCGGAGTTGCCCGACCCCGTCACGATCGTCGCGATCGTCATGATGGCCATCATGACGAAGAGCATGAGGTAGAGACCCACGTCCTGCTGCGCGGCCGCCATCTGGATCATGGTCGAGATGCCGCCGATCTTCGTGAGACCGAGAGCGAAGAGTTCGGCGCAGATGATGAGCGAAACGGTCGAGGTGAAGACCTTCCCCATCCCTTCGAAGAAGGCCCCGAAGTCCTTGCAGACGTCCTTCAGAGCGCGGCGGCTCACGAGGTCCACGACGAAGGCGACGAGGATCGAGACGATGATCGCGGTGACGAGATTGAGCTTGATCCCGTTGTAGACCATCGGCGAGAAGATGATGAGGAGGAAGAGCGGCAGGATCGGAAGGATCGCGTAGAAGGCGGGACCCGCACCGGCGAAGGCGTCTTCGGTCTTGCCGGAGACGGCGCCCGCATCGTCGGAAATGCCCTTGGCAGCTTCGCGGCGGTCGAACCAGCGCTGCACGAGGGCGTGGCCGACGGCAACCGCGATGATGATGCAGATCGCTACCGGAATCTGGCCCGTCACGAAGTAGGTGACGACGTCGGTGCCGACGAGGTCGGCGGCGCGCATGGCGTTCGAGGAGCTCGGACCCAGGTCAAGACAGCAGGTCGAGCCGATCACCGCGGCGGCCGCGGCGCGGCGAACGCCGAGCTGCACGAGAAGCGGATAGACGGACGCCATGAGCAGAAGGCCGAGACCCACGGCGGAGTTGATGAACAAGGCCATGCACTGGCCCACGACGTAGGTGAGGCCGAGAAGCACGTAGGGCGAGTGAATCGCCGAGAGCGGACGCACGCAGAGCTTCACGAGCGCCTTGGAGGCGCCGATCTTGTTCATGTAGTAACTGAAGCCGCCGATCGCCATGATGTTGAGACCGAGTCCGCCGATGCGGCTCTTCGTCAGGTCGGTGACGGCCTGCGCGAGGTCGAAGCCGAGGAAGTTCGTGGCGGTCTTGGCCGACACGGGCGCGTTGCCCATATAGGCGCCGATCAGAAGCAGGACGAGCCCGAGCACCAGAAGGATGACGGGCGGATAGTAGTTTTTGATGACGAAGTACGCAAGCAGCACGACGGCCAAGAGCGTACAAATGACTCCGAACATTTGAAAATCTCCGGTCAGGTTGTATCGGGGAACTTCGGCCCGGGCGATCTGCGCCTTCCTAAAGCCGAGCCTGCATGTTAGTGTCCGCCGCGGGAGTCCACCATCGGGGTTAAACCGTAACGCTTGGAATTAGGTACGCTAGCTACGCTGGCGTACCACTTCCGCGTGTCATGGCATCCAAGTCAAATGTCTCAATCGGAAACTCCAGTTTAGCGGTCAGTTTCTGCACCGACTTCTTGATGGGGGCAAGAGACCATTTCCCGTCTATTTGGCTAGCCAAGATCTTTCCCAATGTTTGACGCAGGTCCTCGAACGAGACATTCTTGTCTTCGCCAATCCGTGCAATATCCGCCATGCATTCCATGGCAATCGTGGCAGACAAGTGGTTCAAAAACAGCCACGCCTCATGACTCGTGCGATCCCGCATATAGGAAGCATCGAAATCCGTACTCGCGCCATACGTCTTGAAAAACTGCTCAATCTCTTGACGCTGCTTGTAGGTCCGATAGATCTGATGGCTGTTCAGATCCAAACGGTTCGTCTGGATTGATACCGTCCCTATCTCGGGGGTCGACTTAAGAACTTGTCTCAGGTCCTGCGGCTGTAACCGTTGGAGCTGTTCGTCAGACATTTTCCCTTTGCCATTCTGACGGCGCTTCATGTCCTGTTGGACTTTCCCATCTTTCGTTTTTACGGTCAGCCCGCTCAGCCGCATCGGCGAGTTCATTGGCGTACAGTTGAGCATCAAAATAGACAAAGACGTTAAAGCCATCGGCTTCGATTTTGAATGACTGAATTGCTCGGCCGTTGTAAGTAAAAAGATCGGAATAACTTTGCGGTGTCAGCGGCAGATACGACGATACGAGCTTACTGCCGCGCTTGATGGGAATGACATAAGAAAGTTTCTTCGCGGCCAGCTCTTCAAACTCGCCCTCTGCAGCGAATCCCTTGTCGGCAATCACGGTGTACTTGTTGCTTGAAATGCCGCATTCGCTGAGGACGTCGGCGAACGCACTGACGTCGGGCGTACTGCCGAGAAATTGCTTGTAGTACACCGGAGCACTGGAATCGTTGGCGAGGCTGTAGACCTAGAGCAAGTTGACTTGCGGCTTGAAGCGCCTTTTCGAGTCATATCCGAGTTCGGCAAGCTCCATGGTTTTGGAGGAGGTGATCAGACGATGTCCGTCGAATAGAATGAAAACATCGTTCTTGTTCACATCCTCCTGCATGAAACGGCAAATCGCACCCCGGCGTCGTCCCAAAGCCTGCAGGAAAGCAGCATTACCGGCCGGATCAAAAGAAAGGTCGGGGAGCAAGTGAGCGAGGAAACTCGTTTCGTAGTGCATCTGCAGTCGACGAAAACGAGGTTCTTTAATGGCACGCAAGATGGCTGCGGCATAGATCATTTTCCAAAGATCAGGGAAGTGCTCTTTCAAGCGCTCACGCATCGTGACCGTGCGATTCCAGAAGAATAAAACCGCACCGGTTTCTACGACATCGGACACTTTCGTGACCTTTTGCGACGACACATTAAACGGCCCCGGGAAGACGGCCTAAGGGAAATTCCTGATTCCTCGACGTCCGTCGAGAAATCCAACAGTCAACTCCCAAAAAATCCTACAAACCCGTATCGTTCATTATTCACTCCCCTAGAGAGAAGGGGAAACAAAAGGTTGCACTCCACCCCTCCAATGGACAAATAAAACGCCGTTTCGGGATACTTATTCAGGAAAACCCGCTAGGATGGAAGAATCTCTTCTCGGAAAGAAAAATCTTCTCTCCGTCCTTTTGGAACCCTGCATGTCATCTTTTTCCCGCGGTCCGATTCCTTCGGAAAACCTCTCTTTTCGCCACTCTTCCGTGCGAAAACTCCTTTTTCTTTCCTGCGCGCTCCTAACCGCCGGCGCGCAATGCGCCGACGACCGCTTTACGCACAGCGCCGACCTGAAGAAATGGACCGTCGACGCCGTCCGCCACGTTTACAGCGGCAGCGTGGACGGCTCCCACAACGGCAACCTCTTCACGTTTGCGCTCGGCGCAGGGGAGGAACTCTCGCAACTCGACTTTTACGGGGCTTCGGACGCCGCCGTGCAAAACGGGAATCGACTGATTTTTACGGAAGGCGACTACCGAGCCAAAGACCCCGTGCAGGCATTTCACGCCGCCCACGGCGCATCGCGGGATGCCGTCGGCAACGCCGTCTCGATCGAGGGCGGCAACTTTTTGCCGCCCGCGGCCGGAACGAACCGGCTCATCGAATTCACGGCGGCCGAAGGAACGGGCGACATGAGCGACAACCGCATCGACGTCTCGGGTGGCAACTTCGGAGCGCAGTCGAAATTCACCGCTGCGAACAATACGGCGGAAGCCGAAGACGCCCGGGGAGACGCCTTTGCGCTCACGGACAACGTCGTTTCCATCACGGGCGGCACCTTCCGTACGGACGCCGACGTCGAGGTTACGTACTCGGAAACGGGAACGCTCGCACGCAACCGTCTCATGATCCGGGGTCTCGCGAACGGCCGCTTCAACATGGCCTACGCCGCCAACACAGAGAGCGGCAACGCTTCAGAGAACGCGATCGTCATCGAAAAGGCCTCAAACCTCTACGTGCAGGTCGACCTCTTCGCCGCCTCGGCGGGTTCGGCCGCGCCGTCGACGCTTGCCGACAATCTTCTTTTCATCACCGATTCCTCGATCGACTCGTCGTCGCTCGGCGCCGCCATGAATCCGAGCGGCGACGTCGTCGGCAACCGAGTCGACATCAGGAACTCGACGCTCAGGAGTTCCTCGGGCGGCAACATCTTCGTCTACGGCGGCCTCCACCAAGGCTATGGAGGTCTCGACGGAAAGATCGCCGGAAACTACATCCGCCTTGAAGACGTGACGCTCGACCTCACGGACCGTCAAGCCGCTTTTTTCATCGCAGGCCAAATCTCCGCTTCCGAAGGAGGCGTACTGACGAACAACGTCGTCGAACTCGCCGGAGACGGCGCTTGGGACGAGCGACTCGCTCAGGCCCGGCTCGTGGGCGCCGGGCGCTTCGGCGGGACGGGACAAGACGACGTTCGAGACAACGCTCTGCGGCTCTCCGGATGGCGGGGCGTCGTGTCGTCGGTAAAGGGGTTCAACACGATCGAACTCTCGAACATACCCTGGGAAGCGGAAGGCGCCGTGCTCCGAGTCGACATGCGGGCGTACGACGACTGGGGAGAAATCGTCACGGAGGAAACGCTGGATCTGAGCGGCACGACCTTCGCGTTCGTCAACGGGGGCTTCGTTTTTGAAGGGGGCGCCGACGCCCACTTGGGCGAATCGATGACGCTCCTCGAAGCGGGCAAACACTCCGAGCTCTTGCTCAATCCCCTTTACGAAGGCGAAGGAGAAGCGCTGACGCTCACGACGGGTATCACGACCGAGGTCGAAGGCCGGATCAGGAACGCCGAGGACGCAAAGTCGATCGTTCTCGAGCTCGAGGACGCGCCCGCTCCCAACCGGCAGCTCGCACTTGTTTCGAACCAGCGCAACGCCGCGGTCACCTTCCTCGGGCAAGCGGCGGAAATCGTGGGGGACACGCTCACCGAACCTTCGAGAGACCACCGTTGGGGACCCCGAACCTTCGCGGTGATGTCGGCCGCGGACGTGAAATACGAATCCGCCGGGAGCCTCACGGTGCGGGGAATGAACTTTCTCGCCGGCGCAGGCACGAGCGTTGCGACCGGATCGGGAGCCGCCCGCATCAATTTCTTTGCGGAAATCGGGCGCGGCGAATTCGACGACTCGATGCGGCTTTCCGGCGTCACGCGCCGGGTGGACGGCACGATGAGCTACTGCGGCGTCGGCACGTCCGCAAGGCATCTCTTTCATAACGGCTTCTACACGGAAGGGTCGCTTCGCGTCGGGCGCTTTGAGAACGACGTCGGGCACGGACTCGTCGGGGCCGACGCACGCTCGCACGGCTACGGAACGCACTCGCTCTACGCCGCGGCCCATGCCGGCGTCGGGCGGATTTTCCCGCTTGCAACTGACGCCAAACTCGAAGTCTTTGCAAAGTACTTCCTCACTTATCTTCCCGGCGACACCGCGCACGTGAAGGATTCGGACGGCACGACGACGCTGCGCTTCGAGAGCGTCGACGACCACCGCGTGCGCACGGGAGTGCGCCTTTCGGCGCCGGCGGGCGACTGGCAGGGTTATCTCGGCGCGGCCTTCGAGTACGACTTTTCGGAAAAGCCCCGCAACGAAGCGAACGGCGTAGAAATCCTCGGGAGCGAACCGATCCGCGGCACGACGGGAATCGGCGAGGCGGGACTGCGTCACGCCGGGGCCGAATCGCCCTGGCTCTTTGACCTGAGGCTTCGCGGGTACTGCGGCAAACGGGAGGGCGCGAGTCTGAAACTTGAGGCCGAGTACTTTTTCTGAGGGACGGGCTCTCCGAACCGCCGAGCTCAAAGAATCTCCCGCGCAGCCTTGCCCGAGAAGCTTCCCCGACCTTTCGAAGAAGCCCCACAATGATGCTCAGAGTCTGAGATCGCGCTCCCATGCGTCCGGGGCTTCTTGAAGCCGGGCAACGGGTTGCGCAGCCAGTTGTTCGGACAGCGTCGGATCCACGACGGCCGTCACCTTGCGCAGGAAACTCGCTCTTGCAAGTCCCACGCGACGGGCCGTGCCGGACTCGAAGGCAAACACCATTTGAGCCGCCATGGAACAGATCCCGTAGAATTCGGACGCCGCCAGCGCGCCCAAAGGCACCGTTCTCTCTGGCGCAGTAGGACTGATCGGACGACGCATGCCGTCCCGCCGAAAACTCTCAGAGACAGTGCGCCGCATAAAGCGGCACGAGCAAACGACGCCCTTCCTTTCGCAAAGGCCCTGGATAAACGACGATCTCGTTGCCGATTCGCTCGCGGAACTTTTGAACAAACCGGTCGAGCGAAACGGTGCGGAAACGCACGGACGACTTCACCTCGATCGGTGTGACGCGGGGTTTGTTGCGGGCGTCCGGGAAGGGACGAACCGTCAGAAAGTCGATTTCGAGGCGCTCTTCCCCTTCTTTCTTGCCGCTTTGCGAGTAGTAAAAAAGTCGATCTCCCTTGGCCACCAAGGTTTGCGCCACGAGATTCTCCGTAAGCATTCCTTCGTTGAGCGACAAGTTCCCGAACAGCACGTTGCGGTAGAGATCTTCCTTCGTCGCGTTCGAAGTCAGGAGCGCCATCGCAGCCAGAAGCCCGGTGTCGGCCATGTAGCATTTCAGCGCCGACGAATCGCGGCTCAATGCCAAACCTACGGAAGGATCCGTAGACGCAAAGCACGGAATGGTTATCTGCGCGTCGGCAAGCCAAAAAAAAGCTTCTTCGTAGGTTCTCATCCGTGCGGTCTTGCCGAGCGACGCAAGCGTGAATCGTTTCTCGTGTTTTGAGAGTTGTGCGGGAATCTCGTCAAAAACGCTTCCGACTTTATCTTGATAACCGTGCGCAAATCGGGCCACATCCTTTCGATACAGGTCCAGAATCCGCCGCTTCTCCCCGTCCGCCTTTTCAAAGGAGTGTGATGTCGCGTAAACGTCGGTTACGCGGGGCATCCCGCCCACGAGCATGTATTCGCGCAAGAGACCGGACGCCCGGCGGTGAAGAGCATCAGGCAACGCCTCCTTCCTTTGAAAAGCCTCGCCGATGAGATGGACAAGCTGCTCGTTTCCCGTAGCGCAGAGAAATTCCTCGAAGTCCAAGGGATTGAGCCGATAGGTTTCCTCTTCGGAAGGAATGACGATGTCCCGTACATTTTGCCGAATGGAGAGAAGCGACCCCGTCTCGATGTAATCGTAGCGTCCGTCGGCGACCAAGTACTTCACAAAGGCGCGGGCGAGCGGAAAAGTCTGTACTTCGTCAAAAATGATCAAACTCTCGCGCGGATGCAGCGTCACGCGGTAGTAAGCGCTCAGATAGAGAAAAAACTTGTCCAGGTCGGTGCGCAGATTTCTGAAGAGGTCCGCAACCTCGTCCGGGATGCGGGCAAAGTCAATGAGAAGGTAGGAGCGGTAGTGCCTTTTTGCAAACTCCTCAACCAGAGTGCTTTTTCCCACTCGGCGCGCCCCCTCTATCAGAAGAGCGGTGGCTCCCTGCCGAGTCTGTTTCCATTCCAAAAGATGCCGCATTGATTTCCGTTCAAGCATTTCTTCCCTCTTCCACCTGAACCACAAATGTTTTTAAAAAATAGATCTCGTGCTGAAAACGGCATAAATGCTTACGCTTCCTCTGCACGTCTCCCCATTTTACACACAGCGATCCCGATGGGGATCGGCCCATTTTATCACGAAGTCCGGATAGGAAAAGACCGATTTCAGCACGAAATCCGTGTATGAAAAGACCAGTTTTTGCACGATATCAAGATATGAAACCGCCGTTTATGCACGATATCCGGGTATGCAGTCGAGCCTTGGCGCACGAAATCCCGGTGACGCCCCATCCATGCGAAACTCTCTTCCGCGTACCGGCTCCTTCCCGACCGTCCCGCCTAGGCAATCGAACCTATTGCGGGCCCCGCGTTTTTGCAATAAAGTCTTTTCTACGCACTTCAAAGAGAGGCGCCCGAGCCGGACGGCATCCGGTTTTCTTCCCCCGACGGAGTTCCCCATGACCGCACGATTCACCGTACGCCGCACGATCCGCAAGGATCTCATGCGCTTCGTGCCCGCCTCGGAATTCCGACTTACGAGCCTTCTCCGCCTTAGGACGGGAGACGGCCGCTGACACTTTTCTTCACTCACAGCCGTTCTCCCGCCAAGAATCGCGAGCAGGACGGCGCACGGAAATTTCTCCCTGGCCCCGACGAGCGTACTCAAGCCTTGACGGCCCTTCGTTCGAACTCCTCGCGACGACGTGAGACCCAAACGAACGACAAGGATGACCGTCATGACAAACCGCACGCACCAATCGATTTTCTCCGCCCCCTTCTCCCGCCGCACCTTCTGCCGCGGCGCCGCCCTCTTTGCCGCGGGCATGGCCGCCCCCTCGGTCTTCGCGGCCGAACCCGAAAAGACCGAAGTCACGATCGCCGTGGGCGGGAAGAACCTCTACTACTATCTCCCCGCCGCCATCGCCGAATGGAAGGGCTTCTACAAGGAAGAAGGCCTCAACGTGAAGGTCGTCGACTTCCAGGGCGGATCGAAATCTCTGCAGGCCGTCGTGGGCGGCTCCGCCGACGTGGTTTCGGGCGCTTTTGAGCACACGCTCTCGATGCAGGCGAAGCGTCAGGCGATGCGCGCCTTCGTGCTCCAGGGCCGCGCCCCGCAGTGCGTCTTCGCGGTGAACCGCAAGACCATGCCGAACTTTAAGGACGTGAAGGAACTCAAGGGCCGCCGCATCGGCGTGACGGCTCCGGGGTCTTCTTCGCACGTGATCGCGAACTACGTTCTGAAACGCGCGGGCCTTGCCGCCAACGACGTCGCCGTGATCGGGATCGGCTCGGGCGCAGGCGCCATCGCCGCCGTGCGCGCGGGCCAGGTCGACGCCTTCGTGGGGCTCGACCCCGTGATCACGCAGCTTATGCAGGACGACGCTATCCAAATCGTCACCGACACGCGCAACGTCGCGGAATCGGACGCGCTCTTCGGCGGCCCCATGGTGGCGGGGTGTCTCTATGCGCCGACGAGTTTCATCGAAAAGAACCCCGAAACCGTCCAGCGTCTCACGAACGCGATCGTGCGCGCCGACAAGTGGCTTGCGACCGTCACGCCCGAAGAACTCGTGAAGGTCGTGCCGCGCGCGGCCTTCCTCGGGAACCCCAAGGTCTACGTCGAAGGCTTTGTCAAAAACCGTCCGGCCCTCTCGACCGACGGGCGCTTCCCCGAAGGCTGCGCCGAAATTTCCGCGGCGGCCCTCGCGACGGTCGACCCGAAACTGAAGAATTTCGCCTTCGACTACAAGACGGTCTTTACGAACGAATTCGTCGACAAGGCGACGAAGTGATCGGAGAAGAGGATGCAGGAAACGTTCAAATCCGCGGGCGCCGTCCCCGCACTCGACTTTCGGGGGGTTACCTGCCGCTTTGCCGGCAAACCCGGGCACCCCGACTACACCGCGACCGAGAACGTGTCGTTTTCGGTAGGCGCGGGCGAATTCGTGAGCGTCGTGGGCCCGACGGGCTGCGGCAAGTCCACGATTCTGAACGCCGCGGCGGGGCTTTTGAAGCCCTCCGAGGGCGAAGTTCGGGTCTTCGGCGAACGGCTTAACGGGATCAACCGGCGCGCGGGCTACATGTTCCAGGCGGAAAGCCTCATGCCCTGGGCCACGGCCTATGAAAACGTCGTGATGGGGCTACGCTACCGGGGCGTTCCCGAAGCCGAACGGCGCGAAGCGGGCATGTCGTGGCTCGCGCGCGTCGGGCTCGACCGCTTCGCGGACCGCTATCCGCACGAACTCTCGGGCGGGATGCGAAAGCGCGTGGCGCTCGCGCAGACGCTTGTGACCGACCCCGACATTCTGCTCATGGACGAATCCTTTTCAGCGCTCGACATCCAGACGCGGCAGCTGATGGAAAACGAATTGCTCGAGATCTGGCAGAGCGCCAAAAAGGCGGTCCTCTTCATCACGCACGACCTCGACGAAGCCGTTTCGATGTCGGACCGCGTCGTGGTGCTCTCGGCCGGGCCCGCGTCGCATCCGATCGGAAACTTCCCGATTGAACTGCCGCGTCCGCGCAACGTCGTCGAAATCCGCACGACGCACGACTTCCTCGCCTGCCACGAAGCGATCTGGAACGTGCTTCGCGACGAAGTGATGAAGAGCTACCGGCAACACCGCGATTCGATCTGAAGGAGGAAAACATCATGACGCAATGTCAGGCTGCTGTGCAGGGCTTCGGCCCGCAGGAAACGAAGAGGTCGAGCGCGGAACGCGAACGCCGCAGCGCCCGCTGGCGCGTGCGGGCCGGCCAGTGGGGTCTGCTCGTCGCGGTCTTCGTCTTCTGGTGGCTCATGACGAAGCCCGGCCTCGTGCCGCCCTTCTTCTTTGAAAACGACAGTCAGGCTGCCTTCTTCTTCGGCGAACCCGATCAGATCTTTCTTCGCATCTGGGAGTGGTTTGCGGGAGGCGAAATCTACCGTCATCTCTTTGTGACGCTCTACGAAACCCTGATGGCCTTCGTGATCGGGACGGTTTCGGGGCTCTTCGTGGGTCTGTGGCTTGCCCGCGCCCCCACGGCCGCGGCCGTGCTCGATCCCTTCATCAAGGGCTTGAACTCCATGCCCCGCGTGATTCTGGCGCCGATCTTCGCCGTGTGGTTCGGACTCGGGCCCGCTTCGAAGATCGCCTTGGGCGTGACGCTCGTCTTCTTCATCGTTTTCTTCCCGACTTTCTGGCTGATTGAACAGATTTTTCTCTGTTATCGCTAGAGTTGCACAGGATAACAAGGAGAAAGCAACTATCAGCTTTCGTCGGTAATTATTTCATCGGCAACTTCAACCGCAGTTTTGCTCGGATCGTTGAGGCCGTCTCCACTGCGTTGAGCGGTTCCATGCCGCACGCACGAAGGATGTCATCGCAAAGCGTCCCAAGCGTTTTCTTCTCCCCGTTCTCATCCGTTGCGGAGGTTGCTTCGGCTTCGAGATTGCTACAGGTGTACAAGTGACTGTTGGCTTTCTTCAAGCCGCTTACGTGCTGGATCTTCATGGACTCCAACGCTTCGATAATTTCAGCCGCAGACAAGTCCAGTCCCTTCTCTCGCAACTTTTTCATGAAGATCTTCTGCATCACCAACCCGATGTAATTCAGGACGAAATGTCCGCGAATATGCTCATCGGTCCAGACGAAAACCGGTCTGGCTTCGAGGTTGGTTTTGAGCATTCGAAAGTTGTCTTCGATCCGCCACAGCTGACGCAGTTTCGTATACACCCACTGTGGATCCGGGTCCGCAATGTTCGTCAGCAACGCGGAATGACCGCACCAGGTTCGCCGCTTGTCGTAAAGGTCTTGGTTCAAATGCACACTTTTCGTGTCGACGCTGATGAACCTCTTATAGCCGCTGCGTCCGGCGGACGCCACGGCGGCGGCACCTCTGTTCACAAGAGATGTTGCCCGATTCCATTTGAGGGTGAGTTCCCGGAGATCGTGTTCAAACCTGTGCTCTGAGAACGTTCCGATGCAGGTAGCTTTGAATTGAGCCCGTTCGATACAGCCCTTGGCGTGGTTTTTGTAGGTCTTGTCAATTTCTAGCGGGAGCGTTTTGTATCCCCAACGTTCGCCATCGTCTGCGTGACGCCACTCCCAGCCTTCCTCATCCAGAAATTTCTTTTGCAATTCCTTGCTGAGCTTGATGTATGGCGGATAGCCGACGATGAAGCGCATTCCTTTCTTCTGCAGCTCATCCAAATTCAGGAGCTGATTCAATCCCGCGTCGGCCACGACGATAACGTCCTTGATGCTGTAGGAACTGCGGAATTTCTCGATCACCTCCAAAAGCGTATGAATCTCGCCGGTATTGCCAGGGAACAGCTCGTAGGAGAAGGGAACGCCGTCGGCATCGATTAGCAGGCCGAGCACCACCTGCGTTTCCTGAGTGCGGTGCTCCTTGCTCATCCCTCGCCGACGCAAATCTCCCTCCACAAAGCTCTCGAAATAGAACGTTGAAACGTCGTACAGCGCGACCGTCAGATCGCGCTTGTACATCGCGTCGATGTGCTTGTTCAGGCACCGGATGATGTTGTCCTTGTGCTTCGCCAAGACGTCCAGACTGTCATACATCTGCTGCAACTCAATCTCGGAAAAATCCGTGAGATACGAGTTCCGACGACGCCAGCTTGCAAGTTTGGAGGACGGCTTGATCAAGCGTGAGACACAGGAGAAAAAGATCGTTTGTTCAAGGTCGTAATCCACCCCGTGGTTGCGTCGAAAGTTCTTGAAATAGGCCGACATTCCAAGCGCTTCCCAGACCGGATGAAACAGCGCCGGCGTGCAGGTGAGACAGGCCGCTCGCTTCGTCGCTTCGGCAGATACGCTGACGCCGCTGAGCATGCGCTCCTTGATGGTGTTGCTGTATGCCTTGGAATTGGACTGTAGTTCCTTGACCCGCTCTTCGATCTTCTTCAGGGCATCCGGATCCTCAGCCAACAGCTTGTCCAGGCGCCCAAAACTTGCCAACGTTCGGCTCGTCGGACGCTTAGTGGCCGGATCACGGTAGTTCTCGACGATGTAGACGTACTCGCGGTTCTTTAGCTTTTTGATCGAAAGAGAGATCGCCATCTCAAAACCCCATCGGGTAGGCACTTGTTCACACAATCTATTTTACCATAAATTTACCTACAATATTACTACAAAAATTGATCACAGCAAAAAGGCTCTGAAGTCTTGCACCTCAGAGCCTTTCAAACAGCGAAAGTGTGATTTTTGCCGAAAGTCGGGACCGTAATGACGGCGCAGCCAAATTCTCCGCGAAAACCATGGGCATCATCTGCGGAATGGCCCACAAGTTCTCAGGTTTTCTTTCTCGGGACGTCCCCGAGACCTGCTTCACGGAGGACGTTCAAGGGATTCCCTTGATGTTGCCGAAGGCTTTGACCATGCCCACCTGCGGCGATTCGGTCGTCTTGATTTCGATGGGATGGCATTCGATTCCGTCGAAAATCGAGAGATCGATCTCATTGAAACGCGTGTCGCGATAGAAATAGAAATGCGGCTGCCCGCCGTTGCGGACCCAACTTTTGAGCAACTCGACAATGACGATATTTTCGAAGAAACTGCCGCTGTTGCAGGCGTTGCGAAGCGCCTCAGCCGACGGGATATTGCAAAGCCAAGCGGCAAATCCCGTATCGATGAAATACCAAGTATGCTTGCGATTTAATGCAAAGCGGCATGGTCCCTTCGCTTTGCCCTCATTGGTTCACCCACTGCAGCAACGCGGGCAGCGCCCTCTTCGCGTCCCGGGCCCCGAGCCCGTAGGCCCTGCGCACATCTTCGGGATCGCGCGTCAATCGGCCCACGGGAATGGGCCGCTCGGGCCGGATCGAAAAGACGCGCCCCTCCTTCACGCGCTCGTCGATGAGGCGCTGCGTCGCCTCGTAGACCTCGGGGCTCTTTTGGAAGCTCTCCACGAACTTCGGATACTTCCGGTACCACCACTTCGCCGCCCAGGCGTCGCGGTCCCGTACGGCGTGCTCTCTCGGATGCGTCTGAATCACGATGTTCCTCGTGTAACCCATGCGCTCGAAGGCGGCGAGCGGAATGCGGTCGGTACAGCCGCCGTCCAAAAGCTTCATTCCCCGGAATTCCACGACGGGCGAGACGTAGGGCAAAGAAGCCGACGCGCGCAGGCCGTCGATGTCGTCCGTCAAGTTCGGAAGACGCAGATACTCGGCCCGCCCCGTCTCGAGGTTCGAGGCGCAGGCGTAAAAGGCCATGCCGGAATGTTCGAAGGTTTCCTCGTCGAAGGGAACGATGCGGTCGGGGATGTCGTGGTAGCAAAACTGCGGGTCGATCAAATTTCCCGTCCTCACCCAGCGCCAGAGACTCCAGAGCCGCTCGTCCGCGGCAAAGCGCGTGTAGATCTCGAGACTTCTTCCCTTCTGGCCCGAGACGAAGGACGCCCCGTGGATAGCCCCCATCGAGACGCCGATCACGCCGGTGATCGGGAGCTTCTCATCGATCAGGACGTCGAGGACGCCCGCCGTGTAGTGCGCGCGAAAGCCGCCGCCTTCGAGTACGAGGCCGAGACGCGGGGAGAAGGAATTCGTCATGGGAAATACAGAGAGACAACGGGAACGAAAAGGCCGCCGGAGAATTGTCCGACGGCCCGAAGAAACGGCGAAACGGATTACGCGAAGAAGCCGCGCAGACCGTAGGCGAAGATCGCGACGATCACGACCGGAATCACGTAGCGAACGAGCGCGTACCAGACGCCCGTCGACTTGTGGACGAGCGCGCCGTTGTTGTCGATTTCGGCGACGGCGTTCTGCTTCATGACCCAGCCCGCATAGAGCGTCGCGCCCAGAGCCGTGATGACGAAGCAGATGTTGCCGCTCACGAAGTCGAAGGCGTCGAAGATGTTGCGGTCGAGGAAACGCACGTCGCGCCAGGGACCGTAGGCCATGATGCAGGGAATGTTCCCGAGGACGAAGACGCCGCCCAGGACCCAGTTGATCGCGCGGTGCAAAAGAATGCGGTGACGCTCAAAGAGGACGCTGATGATCACCTGATAGATGGTGAGCGAGGTCGTGAGCGCCGCGATGATGAGCAACAGGAAGAAGACCACGGCGAAGAAGTTGCCGAGGAACATTTCCGAGAAGGCGATCGGAAGCGACTTGAAGACGAGCGACGGGCCCGAATCCGGAGCGAGGTTGGCGCTGAAGAGCGACGGGAAGATCATGAAGCCCGCCATGACGGCGACGAGCGTATTGATGACGCCGGTGATGACGGCGGTCTTCACCATGTCTTCCTGCTGATTGAGGTGCGAGGAGAGCGTGATCATCACGCCGAAGCCCAAGGAGAGCGCGAAGAACACCTGTCCCAAAACGTCGAGGAAGAGTTTCGGCGTGATCTTCGAGAAGTCGGGCGTGAGGTAGAAGCGCACGCCTTCCATGGCGTTGTCGAGCGTCAGGTTGCGGATCACCATGACGAGAAGGCACAAGAAGAGCGCCGGCATCAGGTACTTCACCGACTTTTCAATGCCCTCGATCACGCCCTTTCTGAGGATCACCCAGTTGATGAGCACGAAGGCGAAGGTGAAGCACGCGATCGCGAAGGGCGAGTTTTCAATCTTGTCGGCGTAGAAGGCTTCGGTGACTTCCTTCGTAATCGGGCTCGAGAGGTCGAGCCCGCCCGCAAAGCCCGCGGCGCCCAGAAGAATGTGCCAGATGTAGGAGAGCACCCAGCCGCCGATCACCATGTAGTAGGCGAGAATCCCGAAGGCCCCCAAAAGCCCCGTGTAGCCGAAGATCTTCCAGAGGGCGCTCGGCTTCTTTCCGTTGTCGACGCCCGCGCGCACGAAGGCGTCGACGCTGTTCGACTGGGCGCGCCGGCCGATGACGTTTTCGACGAGGATGATCGGGATGCCCACGAGCATCATCACGATGCAGAAGGTGAGCACGTAGGCGCCGCCGCCGTTTTCACCCACGAGATACGGAAAGCGCCAGGTGGCGCCGAAACCGATGGTCGCGCCGGCAACCGTGAGGATGTATGTCAAACGGCTGGACCAGGTTTGGCGTGTACTCATAAGGATTCTCCAGAGTTGTTGGTTATTGGAATGCACAAGAAACCGCAGGATCTGCGGCGGCGTTTCGCCTGAGGGAGGGCGACGCGGCCAGTGCGTCCGAGGGTTGAGGGAAGTTCGGCGCCCGGCATTCTTCGTGCACGGAGATGTCGAACCGACGGGAACGTTGGGGCGCGTCCGCAAAGGTTCGAGGCTCGGAAGTTCTCATTGTAGACCGAACCGGTCTGCCGCAGGGGGCCAACCCGCCGCCCGAAGGTCTCTGATTTCTCCCGAGGGAGTAGCGAGACGGCCCCGCAGAGTGCGCGGCCGTCCGACGGGAGGAGCGAACCCCCTGCGTTGGAACCTCCGTTTCGCGCCCCGAAGGAGAGCGGCGCAGAAAAACGCAAACTTGCGGTTTTTGGAGAATTCCCGTTCCCGTGTTATAGTTTTTCTCATAGAGAATGAAAAACGAAAATCCTTTTTGCCGCAAGAGGATTGCAGGATGCCGCCCACTTCAGTCACCTCAAGACTTCCAATGTCCGCCCACGCAAAAGAAGCGAAGGAAACGCCCCTTCGAAAAGTGCTCGTCGCAATCGTCGGCATGTCGCCGCAGGTCGTCACCGAAACGCTCTGGGCGGTTCGCACGGAACGGGACTTCGTACCCGACGAAGTGCGGGTGATTCTCACGCGTTCGGCCAGAAACTGCGTTCTGCAGTCGCTCCTCAATCCCGTCGACGGGCGTTTTCACGCCTTCTGCCGCGACTACGGATTGGTCGGCAGAATCCGCTTCGACGAATCCTGCGTCACCGTGGTCACCGACGCCGACGGACGCGAGCTCGACGACATCCGCACGCCCGAAGAGAGCGCGGCCGCGGCCGACACGATCGTGCGCGTGATCGGCAGCGTCTGTTCGGACCCGAACACGATCGTGCACGTCTCGATCGCGGGCGGACGCAAAAGCATGGGCTTCTTTGCGGGCTACGCCATGTCGCTTTTCGCGAGGCCGCGGGACTCCGTTTCGCACGTCTTGGTGAACGATCCCTTCGAATCGAACCGCGACTTCTTCTATCCGCCGCCCGAAGAGAAAGAAATCGTCGACGCCCGGGGCGAATCGATTTCTTCGCGGGAAGCGCGCGTGATGCTCGCCGACATTCCGATCGTGCGGCTTCGCACGGGATTGCCCGAAGACCTTCTCACCGGCGACGCCTCTTACGGACGTGCCGTAGAAGAAGCGCAGAGGGCGCTTTTCCCTTCCACCGCCGTCATTTTCCGAGACGATGCGCGGGGCGTCGTTTGCGACGGCATCGACGTTTCCCTCGCTCCGGCGCAATATGCCGTCTTCCGGTGGATGGCCGAGCGCGCGAAGAGAAAGGAAGCGCCCGTTCGTCCGGGTCTGCATCACGCCGAAGAGGAATTCTTTCCCCTCTACGAGCGGCTCTTTCCGACGCGTCCCGGCGACATCGAGCGAGCCAGAAAGGCGATTCGTTCGGACGAAGACTTTCTCAAGTACTTTCAGGAGAAGCGCTCGCAGATCGGTGCGGCGCTCGCAAAGAAACTGGGCAAAACGGCGGCCGCACGCTTTCGGATCGTCACATATGGAAAGCGTCCCTTCGTCGCCTACGCCCTTGCGCTCGAATCCAACGACATTCAACTGCCGGCCACGGAAGACCGCTGAGGTGCCCGCCCGAAACACAGTCATTCCACTGCAAAGGAGAAAATCTCATGACCAAACCCCTCTTTCTCGGCGCCCTCTTCGCGGGCCTTGCCGCCATCAGTCTTCCCGCGGCGGCCTTTCAGATGTACCCGGACGGCAGTTACGGTCCGGACGGGAACATGACGATGGCCCCCGACGGAAGTTACCACTCTGGGAGCTCAACCCAGATGTATCCCGACGGGAGTTACGGCCCCTCGGGCGACTATCACATGCACCCGGACGGCTCCTACGGTGCCGGACACAACAGCTACATGCGACCCGACGGGTCCTACGGCTCCACGCCCGACTACGAAATGACGCCGAGCGGCGGCTACGTGGACCGTCCGAGCACGGATCCCTGGGGCAACCGCAGCGGCATGAGTCCCTGGCCCTGAGGTTTTGAGGAGAGTCGGGGTTCGGAGAAAGTTCCGATCCCCGCCGTGAGAAAAGGAGGAAGCAATGGCGCGCTTTCAGAGAGAAAAGGGAATCAACCTTTCGCGGGCCGTTCGCATCGGCTGTCAAGCCGTGGGCTTTGCCGGTCGCACGAGCGTGCACCTCGCTACGGGCATCCTCGCGGGCACCGCCGCGACGATCAACACTGCGGCAGGAGCCCTCAACGACGTCTGCCACGGGCGCACCGAAAAGGCCTTTGACCGTGTGGGCCGGCGCGTCGATCAGGTCGTTGCGGGATTCGGACAGGCGCTCGACGGCACGGCGCAGCTCGTCGAAGACGCCGCCAAGGCACCCTCGCCCGAAGCCTTTTTGTCAAACGGAAAGAACGCCCGCCGCGCGGCCTTCATCGCGTCGCTCGGGATCGGGGCGTTGGCGGGCGCGAGTCTGCTCGACAGCGCTGGCGACGCCGATGTGGACGCTGACGTGGGCGGTTTGGAAGGAATGCCCGAAGGGACCTTCACCTACGCGTCCCTGCCGGAAGGGTCGGTCGAAAACGGCATGTTCATGGGAGACGAATCGGACCTTGAGGCGCTCATTGATGCGGGCAAGGACCCGACCGCCGAACACGTCGAGGCGGAAGACTCCGTGCGCGATCCGGGCGTAAGGGCGGCGTTCTTGGCGCAGCACGGCTACGACGAGCTTCCCGAGGGCTACGAAGTGCACCACATCCAACCGATTTCCGAAGGCGGAGCCGACAGCGTCGACAACATGATTCTCGTCTCGGAAGCCGAGCACGACGAGATCACGGCGGCGCACCGCGAGTATTACGGGTGGAAGGCGTAAGACCCCGGTCTCTTCACGACGAACGGCTCCGATTCAATACTGAAATCGGAGCCGTTTTCGTTTTGAAAAAGCGCTCGGGCGATCAGTCGGAAGGTTCGCCGTGCGTACCGTGCGCCGCCTGCCACGCCTCGAATTCTTTCTGCATGGCGAACCACATGGTCGCGGGCGGGCCTTCGAGGTTGCCGGCGACTCTCTCCGCAAGGTCCTGCGTGATGGGAGCCTTCTCCTCGAGCACGGCGAGAAGGTCTTCCAATTCGACGCCGATGCGTTTTGCAAAGATTCGGGGCTCGATCCCAAACTCTTCGAGATCTTCCCGGAGATATCGGCCGGGGTGCGGCGGAATGTACGTGCCGTTCATGAAATTCTCCTTGTGCGGTTATCCTGCAGTCTCAGTGTAACGACGCAGTGCGACAGATAATGTCGCATACAAACCCGACGCCCCGCCTTTTGCCCTCCTCCCCCTAGCGAACCCGCTACACTTTGCCTCGTCTTTTTTCTTCCTTTTTGTCAGCCCGCATGCCCGAACCCGCCACCGGAACGCTCTACATCGCCGAAAAACCGTCGCTCGGCCGCGCCATCGCGGAGGGCCTCGGCATCGTCCGCCGGGAAAACGGCTTCTTCGTCTGCCGCAACGGCGCGACCGTCACCTGGTGCTTCGGACATTTGTTCGAGCAGGCCGAACCCGACGCCTATCTCCCCGACGACATCCCGACCACCAAACGCGGCAAGAAGATGTGGCGCCTTCGCGACCTCCCCGTAATCCCGACCGAGTGGAAGACGCTCGTTCGCAAGCAAAAGGGCGTCAAGGGTCAGCTCTCCGTCATCGGAAAGCTCATCCGCTCCACCACCGTCATCGTGAACGCCGGCGACCCCGACCGCGAAGGGCAGCTTCTCGTCGACGAAGTCCTCGAGCACTTCCGCGTGCGAAAGCCCGTGAAGCGCTTCTGGGTATCGGCGATCGACCCCGCCTCGATCAAGAAGGGGCTCGCCGCGCTCAAGGAAAACCAAGGCTACGCCGGCATGCGGGACGCGGCCCGGGCACGCTCTCGAGCGGACTGGCTTCTCGGCATGAACCTCTCCCGGGCCTACACCCTTACGGGCCCGGGAGGCCTCATCGCCGTCGGGCGCGTGCAGACCCCGACCCTTGCCATGGTCGCGCGGCGCGACTACGCCGTGCGGCACTTCGTTCCGAAGCCCTATCTCGCGATCACGGCGAATCTCGCCAAAGACGGCGCGACGTTTCGCGCGAAGTGGCAACCCAAGCCCGGTCAGCCGGGGATGGACGAAGAGGGAAAACTTCTTTTGGACATTCCCCTGGGGCGATCCTTGGTCGAAAAGCTCGCCAAGGAAAAGACCGCGACGGTCCTCTCCGCGGAAACGAAGCGAAAGCGTGTCCATCCGCCCAAGGTCTATTCGCTCGCCGACATTCAGGCTGAGGCGAACCGTCTCTACGGCTTCACGGCAGAAGAAACACTCGCGGGCTGTCAGGCGCTCTACGAAAAGCACAAGGTGACGAGCTACCCGAGAACGGACTCCTCCTACCTTCCCGAATCCCAGCATGCCGAAGCCCCTTCGGTCCTCGCCGCCGTCGCGAAGACCTTCCCCGCGACCTCCAGGGCCGTGGAGAAGGCCGATCCGAGCCTCAAGAGTTCGGTCTTCAACGACAAGAAGGTGACGGCGCACCACGGGATCGTCCCGGTCGCGCACGCCGTCGACTGGTCGCAGTTGTCCGACCGCGAGCAAAAGCTCTATCGACTCATCGCCAAGCGCTACATCGCTCAGTTCTTCCCGGTGCACGAGTACGACGAAACGGTCGTGAAATTCGCCCTCGGGGACGAAACCTTCACCGCCCGCGGCCGCGTGGTCGTCGTGAAGGGTTGGAAGGCGCTCTACGCCAAAGTGGAAAAGGCCGCGCCCGAGAAGCGCTCAGTGAAAAGCCGCAAGGGGGACGAAAAGAACGAATCGGACGACGAAGACGCCGCCCAGACGCTCCCTCCCCTTCAAAAGGGTGACGTCGTCGACCTTCTCTCGGTCGACGGCCGAGAAGACCAAACGAAACCGCCCGCCTATTTTACGGAAGGGACGCTCATCGCCGCGATGGAGACGATCTGGAAGAGCTTCGACGACCCGCACCTGCAGGAAAAGTTGAAGGAAGCGGGCGGGATCGGAACCCCCGCGACGCGGTCCATGATCATTCAGGAGCTGAAGCGAAAGAACTACCTCGAGACCGAGGGAAAGAAGCTCCACTGTACGGAAGAAGGCCGACAGGTGCTGCTGACGGCCTCCCCCAAGGTGCGAAGCGCCGTGCTCACCGCACAGTTCGAGGCGAAGCTTCAGGAAATTGAGCGCGGCACGACGACGCTCGCCGCCTTCGTTTCCGAATACGAAGACTTCATCCGCTCGGAGTTGGCCGACGTGATGGCCAAACGCGAGGGAGCCAAAGCGGAACGAAAGGCGGCCGGCGCGCAGAGGGACGTTTCGGGAGCGTCGGAGGGCTGACCGGTCGGATCACAGCGGGGAACCGGGCAGTCTCTCGGATCCCGGGCCATCCTACTCACGGGAAGAAACCGGCGGTCGGCATCGAACGGGCCGTCGCCACCTCTCCATCGGACACGCTTCGCGGGATTCTTCCGCAACGCCTTGCTCGACCGTCGGATTTCGACGCCCAATCAGCGCAGATAGTTTTTCGGCTCTTCACCCAAGACGGAGAACACCTTGAATTCCCGCTCAAAGGACGCCTCGCGTTCCCGGCGGACAAGCCAGTGCGCAAAAGCCGCGATCTCGGGCCGGGTCTTCATCTTCTCCTTTTGCACGAGCACGCTTCGCTGGAAGGGTTGTCGGTGCCAGCCGCGCAGCACCTGCACGAGTTCGCCTCGAAGAATCTGCGTGATCATGAATTCGGCGGGGAGGTCGAAGACGATCCCGATCCCCGCCACCGCGCTGTCGCGAAGACCGATGGAGTCTTCCGAATAGATCGTCTGTCCGAAACGGGCCTGATGCGACTGACGGTTGCGGTAGAGGTGGCCTCTGGAGACCGGAAAATTCTCGCCGATGCGCTCGAGTCCGATATGCCCGACGAGATCCTCGGGAGACTCGGGCGTTCCGTGGCGGCGCAGATAGTCGGGAGAACAGGCCATGATGCAGGGAAGAAGGCGGGTGTCCTCCCGCCAGAGTCCCGGGCGCTGCACGTCGCTTGCCGTCACGAGGACGTCCACCTCGCCCCGCTCGACCTCGGCGATGCTCTTTTCCTTGTAGAGACTGAAGGAGACGTTCGGGTGGATCTTCATGTATTCCTGCAGAAGCGGCGGGAGACACTCGTGACCGTAACCCTGATAGGCCGAAATCGAAATGACGTAACGGTCGTCGGCGGGCCCCGCCGAGGCGGACGCGCCTGCAACCGAGAGGTTTTCCGTGCAGAAGCGCTCGAAATTCTCTACGATCGGCGCAACGACGTCAAAGAGCGCGTCGCCCCGGAGCGTCCCCGTCATGGGACGGCGACGGCGGTTGAGAAGCGCCTCCCCCACCGACCGCTCGAGGTCGGTCAACATGCGGCTTGCGGCCGCAGGCGCGAGATTGAGTTCCATCGCCGCCCGCGAGAGCGATCCCGTACGGATCACCCGGCAGAAAAGCCGCCAGGCCGCGAAATCCTCTCGTCGATCCATCCTTTTTCTCCGTATTCCTGCAGGTCTTTGCGGCCCCGTCCGTCCCGAGATCGGGCGACGTGCGGACTCGTCAACGTCCGCCATCGCCTCTGCAGGAAGATTGTGGCACCTTTTGACGATTCATCAAATCAGGTTTTTCGCCGAAGGCCTGTCCCCGTCTCTTCGCTTTTTCTACACTTCAGATCGTCAAAGATCTTCAACGAAACGCATCCCGTTGATTTCAATGACCTTCTGATCGACTGATTCCGGAATCTCCATCCATCAGACCAGCGTCCTGAGCGAGCCCCCGGCGACCCGACCGTCCCCGCGCCCGCCCCTCGATTTTGCGTTTTTGACGAAACGCGACGCCTCAAAGGAGAAATCATCATGTCCGAAATGAATCGTCGTTCCTTCCTTCGCGCCGGCAGTCTCTGCGGCATCGCCGGCATCACCGCAGGTGCCGCCGCCATCGCCCGCGCCGCCGAACCGACCTGCCCCGTCCTTCCCAAGTGGGACGAATCCGTCGACGTCCTCATCGTCGGCTCCGGCTTTGCCGGTCTTGCCGCCGCCCTTGAAGCCCACAAGGCGGGCGCCAAAGTCCTCATCCTCGAAAAGATGGCGATCGCGGGCGGCAACTCCGCCATCTGCGGCGGCGACATGTGCGCCATCGGCACGCCCCAGCAGCTTTCGCACAACATCAAGGACACGCCCGAAGAGCTCGAGCAGGACATCCTTGTGAACGGCCTCTACCTCAACAACCCCGAAAAGGTTCGCTTCCTCGCCGCACACGCCAAGTCCAACTATGAATGGACCGTCAACGAACTCAAGGTCGAATGGGTGTCCGGCATCGGCATGGAAGGCGGTCACTCGCACCCCCGCTCCCACACGACGAAGCAGGGTTCGGGCTCGGGCATCGTCCGTCCGCTTCTCGCCCGTCTCGAAGAACGCGGCGTCAAACCCCGCACTCGCTACTACGTCGACGAAATCATTCGCGACGGCAACGGTCGCGTGCGCGGTCTCAAGGTCTATGAAGGCTACCGCTTCCTGAAGGCGGGTTCCGGCAAGGTGAAGTACATTGAAGCCAAGAAGGGCGTCATTCTCTGCCACGGCGGCTTCTCGGCCGACGTCGAATACCGCATGCTGCAGGACCCGAAGCTCACGAACAAGTTCCAGACGACGAACCAGCCCGGCGCCACGTCCGAACTCTGGCGCGAATCGAGCCGCATCGGCGCGCTGCAGGTCCAAAACGACTGGATTCAGTGCACGCCCTGGAACAACGCCATCGAAAAGGGCATGGGCGTGAGCTTGTCCTTTGCGCAGTACGTCGCCGGTGAATTCGGCGTCTGGGTCACGACGAAGGGCAAGCGCTTCGTGAACGAAAACGCCAACCGCAAGGTCCGCGCCGACGCCATTCTCGTCGAACAGGGCAAGGGCCTGCACTGCATCGCCGTCGCCAACAAAGCCGCGGGCGCAGCGCTCGCCGAACGCCGTCCGGGCTTCGTGGAAGACTGCGTGAAGAAGGGCCTCGTCAAGGAATGCGCCACGCTCGATGAAATCGCCAAGGCCTTCTCGATCGACGCGGCCGCCCTCAAGGCCACGGTCGACGAATACAACGCCGGCGTCAAGGCCGGCAAGGACGCCCTTGGCAAGGACGTGAGCCGCGTCAAGCCCATGCTCGAAGGTCCGTGGCTCGCCATGGAAATGTCCCCGCGCATCCACCACTGCATGGGCGGCCTCGTCACGACGCTCAAGGGCGAAGTGATCGACGTCAAGACCTCGAAGCCGATCCCCGGCCTCTACGCCGCCGGCGAAGCCACCTCGGGCGTGCACGGTGCGGTCCGCATGGGTACGAACGCCATTCTCGACTGCCTTGTCTTCGGTCGCGAAGCGGGCAAGGCGGCTGCCGCCTAACTCTCCCAAAAAAATCCGTCCCTCCTGCGCTCGAAGGGAGAGCGCGGGAGGCGGGATTCTCTCCCGCAGACCGAGTGCGGGATTTCTCTCCTCACGGCCGTCCAGCAATCGGGCGGCCGCTTTTTTCACCGTTTGACTTCCGCTTTTGTCTTCCAGGCCTCGATCGAAACGTGAAAAGTCCGCAACCCCTTCACCCTGCGGCGGCCCTTCGGCGTGTCGTCGCAGGTGCCGTATCGACGACTCGAGGCGTTTGGCTACTTCTTCTGACGCGAACCCCTAACTCTCTCCGAAAATACGAAAAACCCCTCCGCCCGAAGGAAGAGGGGTTGATCTCAGAGTGGTTGGCGCGATGCCTGCATCACGCCATTCCGTCTCAAATTAGAAGTTGTGAACGAGACCCGCGATGAAGTCGTAGGACTTCTGTTCCCAAGAGCCATGGTTGGCATCGGAACCGTCGAAGCTGTTGAAGTCGGCGTCACGCTTCACAAAGCCAGCGCCCGTGTAGAGCATCGTACGCTTCGAGAGGCTGTATTCGTAGCCGACAGAGACCGTGTAGGCCTTCATGTCGCCGATCGTGCCGTCGCCGGCGTAGTCGATGTCGGCGTCCATGTAGCCGACGCCGGCAAGCCACGTACCGCCGAGAGCGTCAAAGGTGGTCGAGAGGTGCAGACCGTAACCCGTGTTGGCGAAGGCGGCCTTGGAGAAGTTGGCAGCGCGTTCCTTCTTTTCTTCAGCGGTATAGCCGTTTCCAGCTTCACGAGTGTAGAAGTCAGCATCGAAGAAGCCGATCGTATCGAGGATGGAACCGGCGTCACGAGCGTCCTTGAAGTACTGCGCAGCCAGGAAGGTCTTGGCGAAGCCGCAGTCGTAGGAAGCGGCAAGGTTGAAGGTGTACTGGTCTTCAAGCTTCGGATCGTGCTTAACCCAGACGCCTTCCTTCGAAGCATCCTTGTCGAGCCAGTCGACGAGGACGCCCACGTCAAACGCACCCGCCTTCCATTCGGCACCGAGAGCGGCGTAGCGGTCATCCGTGTGCTTGTTTTCTTCCGTATCGCCCATGGCGTACTGCGCAAAGAACGTGACGCCCGAGAATTCCGGCGAGACGTAGGCGATCGTGTTGTTGTAGCGCGTCTGATAATTGGCCATCACGGCGGTGTGGCCAGCGATGTTGTCGGACCAACCCGAACCAAAGGAGGAAGCCATCTTGCCGTAGAAGCCGACGGAACCCGTATCGCTGATGAGCGTGCTCATGCGGCCGAGGTAGACCTTACCGAAGTTGCCGCCGAGCGAAAGCGTCGCTTCACGGTCGAAAATCTTGCCGTCGGTCGTCATGGCGCCCGTGTCGGAGTCAAAGCCGTTTTCCAACACGAAACCGACCGTCATGCCGTTGCCGAGGTCTTCCGAACCCTTCAAACCAAAGCGGGTGGCGGAATGATTGCCGGAATCCATGCGGAACGAGTCGTCCTTCCAGTTGTCCTGAAGGCCGGCAAGATCATACCCACTATCGGTGGTGACAGCCGAACCGGTCACCTTGTCATGGGTGTAGGCAAGACCCGTATCCACCACACCGTACACCGTAACGTTAGCCGCATACGCGCTGCCGAAAAGGCTGAGAACGGCAAGCGCCGTGAGACTCTTTTTCATATATTTCTCCATTTCACTTGAAAGCCGGGGAACTCCGCGAGGAGCCCCTCATCGACGGGCAACACTGAACGTCCCGTCCGGCGACTTGTCGCATTGTGGCTTGCCCCTCTGCTTCTCTCGGGGGGGGGGTTACTACTTACGTATTGATCTCACATCTCTTAAAGCCCAACGAACACTAGGCGTTGCATACCCACACGCACAACTTGTGGTTTTTGCTAAAAATGTTGCACAAATGCCAATACGCCGAACAAAATTCTCCCAATTCGGTTTCCCAAAGCCCCTGAGCGGGTACTAAAAGCCCCGGAAGCGCTTGCGACTGTCCGGGGCCGGATTCTTCAGTTTTTCAGAGGCTTTCGCTCAATGAAGGAGTTCCTTCAAGCAGGGCTCCACAATCACCCCTTCGCGCGGGTCCGTTCCCGCGTCCTTGGTGTATTCCATCACGCGGCTCACGAACCGCATCGCAAGTTCCGCGGCGCTGGCCAGGGTTTCGCCTCTGAGAAGCGACCCCGTCACGACGCTCGTAAAGACGTCGCCCGTCCCGCAGGTCGTGAAGGGAATGCGGGGCGTCGTGCGTTCCGCATATTCGCCCGTCACCGAATCAAAGCTCACGACCTTGATTTCATCTTCGCCCGCGGGAACGCTCGTGATCACCACCTGCTTGGCGCCCAGGGCGGCGAGCTTTTCCGTCGTCGCGCGAAGCTTCTCGGCCGACGGCGCGGTCATGTCGCAGGGTTCGTCCAGGAGGAAGCAGGCTTCCGTGAAGTTGGGCGTGATGAGGGTCGCCTCTTTGACGAGCGTGCGCATCGCCTCGACGTACTCGGGTCCGAAAACCGGATAGAGCTTGCCGTCGTCCCCCATGGCGGGGTCCACCACCACGAGCGCGCCTTCCTTGGACGCAAAGCGCTTCACCGCGTCGCGCACGACGTCGATCTGTTCGACCGAAGCCAGAAAGCCGCTGTAGACGGCGTCGTATTGGAATCCCAACTTCTCCCAACGGTCCATGAAGCCCGTCATCTTGTCGGTGAAGTCGTGGAAGGTGAATTCGCCGTAGGTGAGGTTGTTCGAAAAGAGGGCCGTGGGAAACGGGCACACCTGCATCCCCATCGCCGAGATCACGGGAATCGCGGCGGTGAGCGAACAGCGCCCGAAGGAGCAGAGGTCGTGCACGGCCAACACGCGTTTTGCCTTCATGGTTTGTCTCCTCAGATTTCTTTTGGTCCGAACATTGTAGCCACAAACCGCCCGGGCGAAACACGCGTCCGAGAAGGATTTCGCCGTCTGCGCTACACTTTTCGGCATCGTCTTCACGAAGGTATGCCCATGCCGACCGCCCTCCCCGACCGCACCGCTTCTCCCGACCGTCCCAACCGCAGAGCGGGCCTTGCCGCCGCGCTCGTCTCCTACCTCTTCTGGGGCTTCATGGCACTCTACTGGAATCTGCTCACCCGAGCCGATTCCTGGGAAGTGATCGCTCACCGCGTCGTCTGGACCTTCGTCTTCGTGCTGGCGCTTTTGCTCGTGCGGGGGCGTCGCCGGGAGATTCTGCGCACCGTGCAGACGTTGAGGCGAGACCTTCGTCGCGCCGGGATTCTCCTTGCGGCCGCGGTCTTTGCGTCCTTGAATTGGTGGATCAACGTGATCGGGGTCGTCACCGAACAGGTCGTGCAGCTCGGGATCGGGACCTTCTTGACGCCCCTCATTTCGGTGCTCTTGGGCGTCCTCTTCTTTTCCGAGCGCCTCGGGCGCATGAAGTGGACCGCGATCGGACTCGCGGCCGCCGGGGTCGCCCTCATGATCGCGTCCTTCGGGCAGTTCCCCTGGATTGCGCTCGGGGTTTCGGCCACCTGGGGGATTTACGGCGCGCTCAAGAAAAAGCTCATGATCGACGCGCAGATCGGAATTCTTCTCGAAGTCACGGTCATGCTCCCCTTTGCGCTCTGGTACGCGTGGCATCTGCAGGGGGCGGGGCTCGGGCACTTTCTCACGGGCGACGCGGTTCTGTCGCTCGCGCTCGTCGGGACGGGGATCGTGACCTCGATTCCGCTCATTCTCTTTACTTTCGCCGCGATGAACCTCCCGATGAACGTGCTCGGATTCTGTCAGTATCTGGCGCCGATTCTGACGCTTCTCCTCGGGATTTTCTGGTTCGAAGAGCCCTTCGGGCGGGAGGAACTCCTGCCGCTTCTCTTCATTTGGTCGGGAATTCTTCTCTTCTGCGCGGCGGAAGTGAAGGAAATGCGGGGCGCAAAAAAGGCGTGACGCCCCCTTCCCTCTTAACGGGGAGGCGCGAAAGAGCGGCGTATGCGGGCGCGGCGCAATAAGGATCAGCCCTGCAGCCAGTCGTAGGCGAGATAGGCGACAAGCCCCAGCATGATGCAGCCGAAAACAAAGGAAAAGACGGAGTAGAAGCTTTCGTGGAGCTTCGGTTTCTGGGGATCGGTCATGGCGGGCCTCGGTGTCGCGGTGCGTGCGCTCTGTGTCGGAGCGGGTCGAATAAGAGAGCCGACATTTTCTCACGACGTCCTGGAAATGGGAAGCGGATCGGAGGGAAAACCGCCCGCCCGAATGCAAAGCGACCCGCTTTCGGGGCCCGATGAAAGCGAGTCGCAGGGGCTCCGCCCGACTCAAAGAAGAGAGGAACCCGATTGTCCGACGGTCCAGACGTGAGTCCGGATCAGAAGGGACTTAGAAGAAGTGCACCATGCCGAAGCCGACTTCGGTGTCCTTTTCCGTGGACTTGCCGGACTTCTGGGCGGCGCCCTTCGTGTCGTGGAAAGTGCCCTTGAGTTCGCCCTGGTTGAAGGCGGCGTAGCCGTAGACCTTCGTGCGCTTGGAGAGCGGGTAGTCGTAGCCGGCGGCAAAGCCCCAGCGTTCGATGTCGGCCGTGGCGAAACCGTCTTCATCGCCGAGCTTGCCGGCCGTGACTTTCGCACGATAGGCATTGCCGTCAAGCTTGCCGTCCGTATAGTTCACGGACGTGTAGAGGTTGCCGCCCAGAAGCGGGGTGACGGCACCGAGCGCCACGGCATAGCCCTTGAGACCGCCGTTGCCGGTGGAACCGTACTTCTGCGCGTCGGTGTCGGCATAGTCTTCGAGCATCGAGGCGAAGCTGAAGCCGCCGAGCTTGTTTTCGTTCTTGCCGTACTGAACGAGGACCATGGGTTTCGTGACGCCGAGGTCAAACGAAGCACCCCAGGACACGCCCAGCGAATCTTCCGTGTTGTGGGAATCGTCCTTGGCGCCGTTCATGATCGTGTCGACGACGAGGCCCGTGCTGAAGGCGCCGAGATTGTAGGTGGCGCCCAAGGCGGCGTAGCGCTTGTTCAAGGACGAATGCGCGGCTTCGGCGCCGTCGGCCTTCAGAGAATACTGAGCGGAAACCGTGAGGCCCGCGAATTCGGGCGAGACGTAGGTGATCGTGTTGTCGAAGCGGTCGCGGTCGCCCAACATGAAGGCGCCCTTGGCGCCGGCGTAGTCGCCCCAGCCCGTGCCGAAGGCGGCGTAGTCGTAGATGCGGCTGAACGATCCGGCACCCGAAGCGAGAGCGCCGACGCGGCCCATGGCGAAGGTGCCGAATTCGCCCTTCACGTAGACGATGGCTTCACGTCCGAAGATCTTGTCTTCCTGCGAGAAGGCGCCCGTGTCGGAATCAAAGCCGTTTTCGAGAACGAAACCGACGGAAGTGCCGTTGCCGAGTTCTTCGGAACCGGCGAGCGTGAAGCGCGAGGCCGAGTACTGGCCCGACTTCATGGAGAAGGTGTCGGCCGATTCGTGATTCGTCTTCTTGGCGTTGTGGTAGTTGAGACCCGCGTCGATGCGGCCCGAAAGCGTGATGTCGGCGGCGTTGGCGGCGAAGGCCGCGGCGGAAAGCGTAACGAGCGCGATGAGCGACTTCTTGAACATGTCTGTGTGTCCTTTCTGAGTTGGAGGGGTTCCGCAAAGGAAACGGCGGAACCTCGGGTTGACGCCCTCGGGAAACGTTGCCGCGGCATTGCGCGCCGAACCGCGACCGTTCCCATTTGGGTCGGACTCATCCTCGCACATGCATTCCGCCCCCTCCGGAAACGATTTTTTCCGCTCTTTTGCGGGAAAACCCGACGAGAGAAGAGAAGCCGTCGAAAAAGAGGCCAAGGAAATTTGTGGCGCAAAGTCCAATCACCACGGATTTTTACGTGTTCATACCACACCCGTTGCAGGAGAAGTCATTGCGGTTCCCGTACCCTCCCGACAGTGAAGTCATCGGAATCTTTTTTTTCTTTACGGGTTGGAACGATGCGCCGCGGCTTTTTGCGCTTTTCTGCTCGTTCAGTATTTCGAACGCAGTTTTCGAAACGTCGAACGAGTCCGCGCGCATGATGAAGGTGACATCAACCGGAAAAGGAGACTTTCCATGCAACGTCGATTCTTTCTGACGGCGACCGCCTCGCTTCTGATGGCCTCGGGCTTTCTTTCGAGCCCCGTGTTCGCCGCAACGCGCATCGTCGACACCGACCTCGTGATCGTGGGCGGGGGCCTGAGCGGCATCGCCGCGGCGGCCGAAGCGACCGACAAGGGGCTAAAGCCCGTGGTTCTGGAAAAACTCGCCATCCTGGGCGGCGCCGGCAACTTCCCCGAAGGGTCGCTTGGGATCGGCACGCGCTACCAGAAGGAGCACGGGATCAAATGGGACGTGCAGCGTACACTCAACCGCTTCCTCGAATTCAACCACTACCGCACGAACCCGAACGTCATTCGGCAGCTGATCGCCGAATCGGGCGCCACCATTGACTGGGTGGTCGACAAGGGCGTGACGATCCGCGGCATCCGCACGATCATGCCCGAAGAAGAGTCCTTCCACTGCTGGCACCTCTTCCAGGGCGGCGCCTCGACCGTGGTCGCGAAGCTTGCCGAATCCGCGAAGGCCAAGGGCGCGACGATCCTCACCGAAACGCCCGCGAAGAAGCTCATTCTCACGAACGGGCGCGTGACGGGCGTCGAAGCGGTCGACACGAAGACGGGCGAAACCGTCGTCGTGCGCGCGAAGAAGGTGATTCTCGCGACGGGCGGCTTTGCCGCGAACCCGGGCATGATTCAGCAGTACGTTCCCGATTCGAGCGACCCGAGCGTTTCCGAACCGATTTGGCTTCGCAGCGCCTTGATCGACGGCCGTACGGGCGACGGCATCAACATGGCCATGAAGGTGGGCGGCGCCACGGCCGGCATGTCGCAGGTGGTCGGGAACGCTCCCTACCTCCCCGACCGTCCGCCGATCAACCAGTTCAACGGTGAGGATTGGCTCAAGCAGGGCCGCTGCGCCCTCGCGCAGCCGTGGCTTTGGATTGACCGCAACGGCGAGCGCTTCTTCAACGAATCGCGCGGTTCGGTCTTTACCGAGGTCTACGCCGCCATGACCGCGGCGGGAGGGATCATGTACAACATCCTCGACCAGGCGAAATTCGATCAGCTCGTAGCCACCGGTCCGCTCATTCCCTTCAATGCGATCGTCACCGTCGGAACGCCGCTGAAAGCGCTTCCCAAGACCTTCGAAGAAGGCATGAAGCGCGGCTGGGCCTTCAAGGCCGACACCCTCGAAGACCTCGCCATGCAGATCGGCGTGCCCTTTGAAAACCTCAAGGCCACCATGGAAAAGGTGAACGAATACGCGAAGACGGGCGTCGACGCCGAGTTCGGGCGCAAGAAGGAACACCTCGCCGCCTTCGACATGGAAAAGGGGCCGTACTACGCCTTGAAGGGCATCCGCACCTACTTCCTGACGCTCGGCGGCATCAAGATCAACCGCCGCTTCGAAGCTTTGAACGGTCAGGGCGACAGCATCCCGAACCTCTACATGGCGGGCGCCGACATGGGCGGGCTCTTCATGGACACGGACGACATCAAGGTGGAAGGCGCCACCTCAAGCTTCGCGCTCACCTCGGGACGCCTCGCCGCCCGCTACGCCATGGACGCGATCAAAGCCGGGCGTTGATTCTCTCCGACCGATCGATTGAGGTGTTCTTCCCCGGGTCGGTCGGGGACTTTTCCCGGCCGATCCACTTTCACTCCCTCGGGCCGTTTGGCTCGGGGGAGCTTCTTTTGAAGTTCGGGAAAGAGCGCCGCCCTTCATCTGTGGCATCATCATTCCCGACGGGGTTTTCCGAACCGACATTCCCTCTTTTCGATTTTTTCCTCTCATGCCAGACGCCGCCGACTTCAATCTCAATCTTCTCAAGACTTTTCTGTCGCTCTATCGCGAGCGCAACATGACGCGTGCGGCGCGGGAGCTGGGACTTGCCGTCTCGACCGTGAGCGAGCATCTCAAGCTCCTTCGCGAAGCCTACGGGAATCCCCTCTTTCTCCCGTCCGACAAGGGTCTGGCGCCGAGCATTCTCGCAGAGGAACTCTTTCCGACGGTGTCTGACGCGCTCGGTGCCTGCGCGCGGGCGCTTCCCGGAGAAATGCAACGGGGGAGCGCGGTCGTGATCTCCATGTCGGACGACTTCGAGATCGTGCTCGGCCGAAAACTCACGGACGCTTTCCGAGAGCAACTTCCGGAAGCGACGCCGATTTTGCGGCAGACGAACGCTCTTTTAGCCGAACGCGCTCTCCTCTCACGCGCCACGCACTTCACGATCACGGGCGGAGGCACGCACTCGAACGCCGTGGCGCGCGAATCCTTTGGGTTGCACTGGGACTGCTGTCTTTATGACGAACCCGATCCCGAGAAAAGAGGAAAAGTCTTGACGCTCGACGAGTACGCGGCGAGGCCCCACGTGGTGGTGCACTACGGCGGCACCTTCGGGGTAGCGGAAGGGTATCTTCGACGGCTCGGCCACCGACGGCGTGTCGACGTAATGACGTCGCACTACGCGGAAGTGCCGCAGTATCTGCTCGGTACTGACCGCATCGCGCTCGTGCCCGTGCACACGGCGAAGTGCTTTCTTGAGCGCTTCCCGACGCTTGCGGTCTGCGAGATTCCGTTTCATACCTCGCAGGACTCTGTGGAACTCTCCTACCGAAACGATCTTTTCGAAGAGAAACTCTTTCGCAGGGCGGCGAAGGTGTTGAGGGGCGTGCTCGCGAGCGTGGACTGGACGATAAGAACGGCGGAGCTGCGTTAAGGAGTGCGTGAAAATCGCCGGAAGGAAAGAGAAGGAAATCTCGCCCAGAGAACCGACCCTCGGCAAGATTGAACGCCCAATACGTTGAGAGCCCCGTTCTACTAATCGAACGGGGCTCTCTTTCAACTCTCTTTCAGCTATTGTCAGGTGTGGGAGACAATGAACTGATTAGAACATGTGGACGAGACCAACGGCACACTGGTAGGCGCTCGGCTTGCGGTCGTACTGTTCACCGCCAGCGTCAACGTCATCCTTGAAGTAGCCGACGTCGGCATAGACCACCGTACGCTTCGAGAGCGGATACGAATAGCCGAGACCGACCATCCAACGGGTGATGTCGCTCTGGTCACCCGCCTGTTCTTCGCGATCTTCAGTGCCCTGGAACTCGGCGTCCATGTAACCGAGAGAGGCCTTGAACGTGCCGCCGAAAGCGGGAACGTCCGTGCCGAGCATCACGGCCCAACCGTCATAGTACCAATCGAGACCGCCGTCGAGACCGGCGTTTTCGTGAGCACCAAGAAGGTCACCCACCTTGCCGTCCTTGAAGTAGGCGGCGGAGAGATAGGGCTTGACAACGCCAAAGTCATACGAACCGCCGGCGATCACGCGAACCGTGTCTTCCGGATTGCCCTTGATGCCGTCACGGTCACCGTCCTCGTTGTACTTGACGGTCGCAGCATTGACACTGTCCACCACCACGGCGAGGTCGAGAGCACCGTTCTGATAGGTGGCGCCGATACCGTAGTAGCGTTCGGTATTGGACTTGTTTTCGTCGCCGTCACCGTTGCCGAAGGAGTACTGGGCGTACACCTTGAAGCCGGCGAATTCCGGCGTGACATAGGTCAGCATGTTGCTGTAGCGAGAGGCGTAACCGGCGCCCCAGAGGAGGTGCTGATTGCCGACGTCGCCCCAGCCCGTACCGAAGGCGGAGAGACCGCCGCCGATACCGAAGGAGCCGGCATCGGAAGCAAGAATCGTGGAGCGGCCCATGCCGATCGTACCGAAGGCGCCCTTCAACTGAACCGTGGCTTCACGGTCGAAGATCTGACCGGATTCGCCGAGGTTGCCAGAGTCGGCATCAAAACCGTTTTCGAGAACGAAGGCGACCGTCATGCCGTTGCCAAGGTCTTCAGAACCCTTGATACCAACGCGGTTGCCGGTGTAGTTGCCGGTAGCCATTTCGAACGTGTCGACATCGTCAACACCCGTCATATCGGAGTCAACGCTCGTGAAACGAAGGCCGAGGTCGGCACGACCGTAGATCGTGACGTCGGCGGCGACGGCGGAACCGGCGGCGAAAGCGCCGAGAACAGCCAAAGCAGCAATAGACTTCTTAAACATTTCCATTCCTTAATGTCCAGAAGATAGAGAAAGGCGGAGAAAGGTTTTCAGACCTTCCTCCGCCGGGATTTTCCGTTAAGAAAAGTCCGTCTTAGGATGCAACAAGTCGATTAGAACTTGTGGATCAAGCCGGCGACGACTTCCGTACGGGTCGGGTCGTAATTTTCGCTTTCCTGGAGCGTGTTGAACGTAACGTCGTCCTTCGTATAGGAAGCGGCCGTGTAGACGCTGGTACGCTTGCTCAGGCTGTAGGTATAGCCAAGAGAGATGTTCCAACGCTTGACTTCCGTGCCAATTTCAACGCCACTTTCGCCATTGTCATTGTCAGCGTCCATGTAGCCGATCTGACCGAGGAAGGAACCACCAAAGGCCGGAACGCTAGCGCCCAGAGCCAAACCGTAACCTTCCATAGCGGCGTTCAGAGTACGGCCCTCAACGTCGGTGTCCGTAACCGTGCCGTAGCCGCTAGAACCAATCTTGTAGCCAAACACCGTTTCACCGGCCATGGCAGACTTATTGCCGACGTTGCGGGCGTCCTTGAAGTACTGGCCAAGGAGGTAGGTCTTGACAACACCGAAGTCGTACGAAGCACCGAGGGTGCCCGTCAGCTGGTCTTCGTTGTTGCCTTCCGTACGGTAGTTGACCTGGTCAACGATACCGACCAAGGCGAGATTGCCGTTCTTGTACTTGGCGCCGATGCCGTAGTAGCGATCGGTGTTGCTCTTGCCTTCATCACCGTTGCTGGCGTTCTTCGTAACGCTGTCGTTTTCGAACGAGTACTGAGCAAAGACGTTCAGACCAGCGAATTCAGGAGACTTGTAGGTGATCGTGTTGTCATAGCGGGCATAGCCCGTGGCGAAGAGGTACTTCGCACCGACCGAATCAGCCCAACCGCCGGAGAAGGGCGAGAACTCGCCGTTCAGGAGGCCGTAGGTGCCGTTGGCGCTAGCGAGCTGGCCCATACGACCAAAGGAGACGGTACCGAAGTTGCCGGACAGGTAAACCTGGGATTCACGACCGAAGATGCGGCCGTCGTAACCGAGGTTGCCCGAATCGGCATCAAAGCCGTTTTCGAGAACGAAACCGACCGTGAGACCGTTGCCGAGATCTTCAGAACCCTTGAAGCCGAAGCGGGAACCAGAGTTCATGCCCGAGCGCATTTCAAAGTTGTCCTGAGCATCAACGCCCTGGATGTCGGCATCAACGTGCTGATAGTTAAAGCCGTAGTCAACCAAACCGTAAACGGTGACGTCGGCGGCGACCGCAGAGCCGGCAAAAGCGCCGATGGCGGCCATAGCAAGCAGAGACTTCTTCAACATTTCCATTCCTTAATGTCTAGAAGATAAGTGGTAATAGGCGAAGGACTTTGTGCGTCCTCGCTGGACTTTTTTCTATGAAAAGTCCGTCATTCCGATCGACAGATCTTCATAACCTGTTGATCAGGAATCTGTCGCGACCCTCGCGGTGACTTTCCCGGGAAATTTGGCAAGCACCCGGTGAACCTGGAGTTCCCTCACCTACTTAGGCGGGATCATGCTCTCATACGGGCCGCCCTTCCCTATCTAGGTAGTAACCCTTGCATCTTCAAGAGAGGCTCGCTCCTCCCTAGTGTCGCAGCTTAAACACCAAATGATGATTTTTGTTGCAGAAAGTTCACTCTACCCTCTCAGCCATAAAGTAAGAGCCCCCGCCGATTGCTCGGAGAGGGCTCTTTCATCAGGTTAGGTCAGGTGCTTGAACACCCTGTCGAACACTGATTAGAAGTAGTGGATCATACCGACGGCAGCCTGGTAGCCTTCCGGTTCGACGGAGTCGCCACCGCCTTCGCCCCAGTCGAATTCATCCTTGAAGTAGCCAGCGTCAGCATAGACCTTGGTGCGCTTGCTGAGAGGATATTCGTAACCGACGGCGAACGTGTAGCGGGTCAGATCGGCGCCAATATTGTTGACAGCCTTATTCTGTTCTTCAGCGTCCATGTAGCCGATCGTCATGTGAGCGGTACCGCCAACGAGGGGAGCGGAAGCGCCAAGGATCACACCGTAACCGTCCCAGTCACCCTTGAGGTAGCTTTCAATGAACTTCGTATGACCCGAGGCGAAACTATCCATCCAGGTCTTCATGGCGGCGTCCTTGAAGTAGGCAGCCGACAGGTAGGGCTTCACGACACCGAAGTCATAAGAACCGCCAATCGTCACGCGAAGCGTGTCGTCAGGATCGTCCCCAGTAACATGCTTTTCATTGACGGAGTCAACGATACCGATCAAGTTGAGACCACCGACTTTGTACGTAGCACCGATGGCATAGTAGCGGTCGGTCGTCGTCTTACCTTCTTCGTACGTGATCGTGGGATTATCTTCGTCGTCGTAAGTGTTAGCGCCGAAGGAGTACTGGGCGTGGACCTGGAAGCCGGCGAATTCGGGCGAACGATAAGAAATCATGTTGTCCCAACGGCTACCGATCGAAGCGCCGAAGATGAGGGACTGGTCACCAACGGCACCCCAGCCCGTGCCCCACGGCGTGAAGTTGCCGATGGCGAAGGAACCGGCCGTGCTGTTGAGGATGCCCATGCGGCCGAAGCCAACTTTACCGAAATCACCTTCGACATAGAGGAGGGCCTCACGACCGAAGAGTTCTTCGTTCGAGTCAAACGAACCGTCGTCACCTTCAAAACCGTTTTCGAGGACGAAACCAACCGTCAGGCCGTTGCCGAGGTCTTCAGACCCCTTGATGCCGATACGGCTACCGGAGTAGTTGCTGGAAACCATACCGAACGAAGAGTCATCGGAAACACCGGCGACGTCGTAGTCAACGTTCTGATAACGGAAGCCCGTGTCGATACGACCGTAGATCTGGACGTCAGCAGCCATGGCGGAGCCGGCGAGGGCGCTGAGGGCAGCGACAGCAATCAGAGACTTCTTGAACATGTTCATTACCTTTATGTATAAGTCTGATCTGTGGAATGGGATCCGACGGGAATGGAATGGATCGTCGGACCCCGCATCCTTCACGGCCGCCCTTTACCCGCTTGCCTTCAGGAAAGGGACTTCTTTGCCGTTCGGACGATGGCATGTTTTCATAACTTTTACCCCCCCCCCATAGTGGTTTACCCTCACTTCTTTCCGTAATTCGTTGCGACAGTAGCTAATCACACTGCAGAATTAGTGCACTAAATTTTGTTGCATAGTTGCCAATCCGCCATCCCCGCGGTTCTTCCAGGCTCACCTTCCAAGACCATCCAATCCCTTCCGTTCCTAGGATTTCACGGTCTTGAGGAAGTTGCTACACTCTCTTTTCGTGCGAGCCCCTTGACACCGCTTCACACCGTTGTTTATTTCGGCTCTTTCCTCCCTGTTTTCCCGAGGTCTTCCAATGCTCTCCCGCCCTTTGATCGGCATTCTTCTCGCCAGCTCCGCCGGCGTCTTCTGGGGTTCCATGAGCATCGCCGCGCAATACCTCATGGAGTCGGTATCGTTCGACGCGATTGACCTCTCCGCCCTGCGTCTCGCGGGCGCAGGCATTCTCCTGCTTGCTCTCGAAACCTTCGTCCTGAGGGAAGACGTCCTCGCGCCCTTTCGCGACAAGAAAGACCGTCGAGACCTTCTCTTTTACGCCCTCGGGATGCTCGGGATTCAGCTCACCTTCTTTCTCTCAATCCGAGACGCCAACGCCGCCACGGCGGCGCTCACGGTGACGACGGGACCGCTTTTCGTAACGGGCTGGACTGCCTATGCCGAGCACCGCGCCATCACGAAGGAAGAGTGGATTTCGATTGCGCTCGCCATGGCGGGCGTCTCGCTCCTCGTCACGAAGGGCGACTTCTCCACCCTTGACTTCTCGCCCGCCGGGGTGCTCTGGGGGATTGCCTCGGCCGCCTGCGGGGCCTTCTGCACGGTGCAGCCCAAACGCATGCTCTCGCGCCTTCCCGTCGGGGTCGTCGTGGGCTGGGGCATGACGCTGGACGGCGCGATTCTCTGTCTCATCAATCCGCCCGACGTCGCCGCCGTGGAATGGAATCTCGTCACGACGGGGCTCTACTTCTACATCGCCGCCGTCGGGACGGTCGCGGCCTTCTGGTGCTATTTGAGAAGTCTTGCCTACATTTCGGCCCCGACCACCTCGCTTCTCGCCAACTTCGAGCCACTCACGGCCGTGGTGTTGGGCGTCCTGTTTTTGGGCCTCACCCTCAACACGGCGGAACTCGTCGGGATTGCCCTCCTCGCAGTGATGGTGTTTCATCTCACGCGCGCGAAGAAGAAGTAACCGAACAGCCCCTCTTCTCCACCCGAAAGCCATTCCCGACAACCGTCCGCCGAGCCTCTGCGTCCCAAGCGTTTTCCAACGGCTTTTCGCCACGGAGTTTCGGGACGGACGTTCTCAAACCGCTGTCGAAAACAAGCGTTTTCCCTCTCAGTCGCGATTAAGGCTCCTCCCTTAGAATGAGTTCGCAAAAGTCCCCGGACGGCTTTCGTCCGGGACGAACCCTATCATCCCGATTTCAAGGAAACGTCATGTTCACCTTCTTTTCCATTGTTTTCGGCCTCATCTGGGCCGTCGCGAGCTTCCTTCTCCTCTTCAAGGTTTGGGACGGCCTCGGCCCGATCGTTCTGGGGATCTCGAAGAGCCACTTCGTGCAGGCCGCCGCGATGATCATCACCTACCTCGTGATCTTCGGCGTTCCCGCCTGGCTCTGGTGCAAGATCTTCGGTTGATTTTTCCCCGAGATCCAACGCACCCGTTTCGCATCCCGCCGCTTCCGTGAAAGCGGCGGCCTTCGTCTTCCCTTTTGAGTGAGGTTTTCCCATGCTCGGTCAGCTTCAAAATCAGGTCGCCATCGTTACGGGCGGATCGCGCGGCATCGGCCGCGGCATTGCACGGGTGCTCGCCAAGGCTGGCGCCAACGTCCTCGTCGCGGGTCTCGAAGAAAACGAATGCCGCGAAGCGGCTGAAGAACTCCGCGCCCTCGGCGTCGAAGCCGAAGGCATCGCGGGAGACGTCACGAAGCGCGACTTCTGCGAAAAGATGGTGCACCTTGCCGTGGAACGCTGGGGCCGTCTCGACGTCCTCTGCGCCAACGCAGGGATTTTCCCGCAGGCTAAGCTCGAAGAGATGACGGAAGCCGACTTTGAGCGCGTCATGAACGTGAACGTCAAGGGGACCTTCCTCTCGGTGCAGGCCGCGATTCCCGTGATGAAAAAGCAGGGTTACGGGCGCATCGTGCTCACGAGCTCCATCACGGGCCCGATCACGGGCTATCCGGGCTGGGCGCACTACGGGGCGTCCAAGGCCGCACAGCTCGGCTTCATGCGCACGGCCGCGATCGAACTCGCTCCCTACGGGATCACGGTGAACGCCGTGCAGCCGGGCAACATCGCGACCGAAGGTCTTGACGGTCTGGGCGAAGAGTACCTCGCCCGAATGGCGCGTGCGATTCCGATGAAGCGTCTGGGCACCCCCGAAGACATCGGGACGGCCGTCCTCTTCTTCGCCTCGAAGGAAGCGCACTACGTCACGGGCCAGAGCATCGTGGTGGACGGCGGACAGATCCTCCCCGAGTCGCCTGAAGCACTCGCCTGAGTCCCGACTCCTTTTCTTCGCCCCATACGGCAAAACCGGCGACCTTTGCGCGGATCGCCGGTTTTTCATTGTGGGGGAGTGTAGGTTCGTCCGAAGAATCTTCCTCCTCAGCCTTCGGGCGTCTTCACGACGTTCTCCGTCGTCTTCGCGGTCTCCGTCAAGGCGTTTTCCTTCGTCGGTGCGGGACGATCCGACGCGTCTTCCGAAGCCGCCTCCGGCTTCTTCACAACATCCTCTTCCCCCGCATTCGCCCCGGGGGCCTGCGCCGCCCCTCCGGCAAACCTCGCCATCCACGCCTCCATCATGCGGCCCGCGTCTTCGACGAGCTTCACCATGGCACGCACCCAGGCGTCCACCGTGTCGCGGGAACCCCGCACGAAGGCCTTCGTCTCTTCGGGCGCCGCAAGGAAAGCGAGGAGCGCAAAGAAGATGCAGAGCACCACCGCAAGAAGCAGGAGCGCAAAGGAGAGAAAGGCGAGCGCAAGCGCCACGAGAAAGAGAATCGCAAGCGTCACCGCGCGGATGGTTTTGACGGGCATGGCGGCTCCGGAGAAAGAGGGAGAAAATCGTCCGTCGAGTGCTCGGGCGAACGGTCAAGGAAAAAGGCGGGCGTCCGCGCGAAGTCAGAGGTTTCACGCAGAACGTCCGCCCCACTCTACCCGAAAGACGGGCGCCCCGCAGGGCGCCGTGGCGTCGGGCGCAAAGTTTCTCAGAGCACGCGGCGGTGCTGCCAGAGGTGCACCGCGAGGAACCCGAAGAAGACGGAGCCGAGCACCCAGTGGGCGCCCCAGGCGCGAAGGAAGATCGCCGCGGTGGAGCCCGCGAGCGCCCCGCCCATCAGACGGTTCTGCGCGACGCGGCGCGTGCGGGCGCCCGCCTTCGCTTTCTTCTCGGGCACCACAATGGGCGCGACGAGGTCGAGCGCCTTCTGACCGCAACGCTTCAGTGCTTCCCCCGCCGGTTCGAGCGTTTCGGCGAGGGTCTCGACCGACGCCTTCACGGAGGCGCAGGCGCGGCAACGGCCGGCGTCTTCCGTCGAGGACTCGGCCTTTTCACCCGAAGACGAAACCTCCCCGGCGTTTTCGCAGGCTTCGCAGGTCGGCTCGGCACACTCGCCGTCGACCCCGCAGACGGATTCGTCCGCGGGCGCAAAGAGCGCGAAAAGCCCGGCCGCTTCTTCGGCTAAGTCTTCAAAGGTCCAGTCGGCCTGCGACTCATCCCAGAGAAGAAGAAGGCTTCCCACGCGGGGGTTGAGCGTGACCTCCGTCATGCCCGGCTTCGTCTTGAGCCAGGCAACGAGTCCGTCGGCCAAGTCGTCCGAGAGTTCGGCAAGAGCCGGGTGCCGCAGGCGAAGCCGCCCCGGAACGAAGGAGCGCACCGAAGCGAGAAGGCTTTCGGTCGTGATTGCTTGCATGATGGATCTCCTTAAGTCGTTCTGTATCTGCAGATCGTCGGCGTCAGGCGAGCGTCGGAAGACGTCCGCGCTCGTGACCACCCCGGCCACCCTGACCGCCCGTCTGCGTCGAGGCCGCGCCTTCCGCACGCTCGAGCGTGTCGGTGACGTGCGAGATCGCATGGCGAAGGTTCTCCCCGATGTCGGAGAGAAGATCTTTGCCGTTGATCCCCTTGGCATCGGGATTGCGCATGGCGTTGAGGCACACGCCGATCGTCGTGCCGTTGTGAAGGAGCGCTCCGGCGGCGGGCATGAGGGTCCCGGTGAGACCGCCCGCAAGGAAGAGGCCGTTCAGACCGACGGACGCGACGAAATTCTGACGGATGCGCGCCATCGCGGCCTTGCCGAGGTCCATCGCGACGGGGAGGCCCGTCAACGTGTTTTCGGTCAACACCACGTCGGCCACTTCCTGCGCGATGTCCGCGCCGTCGCGAAGCGTGACGCCCACATGCGAGGCGGAGAGCGCCGGACTGTCGTTGACGCCGTCCCCCACCATGAGGACCTTGGCGCCCTTTTCCTTCAGAGCCGTCACGACGGCCGCCTTGTCGGCGGGAAGAATGCCCGCGCGGTAGTGGTCGATCCCGAGCGTTTCGGCGACGACCCGAGCGGTGCGCTCGTCGTCGCCCGTAAGCATCCAGACTTCCTTGACGCCGCGCTCGTGCAAAGCCGCAATCACGGCCTTCGCTTCCGCGCGGATCGGGTCTTCAATCCCGAGAAGGCCGGCGAGTCGTCCGCCGACCGCAAGATAGAGAATCGACTTTCCTTCGCGGGCTAGACGTTCCGCCGCCTCGTGCGCGACTGCCACCGAAATCCCTTCGTCCTCTTCGACGAAGTGGCGCGAACCGAGGAGCACGCGCTCCCCTTCGACCGCCGAAGCGATCCCGTGGGCCACCACGTAGTCGATCTTCGCGTCGTGCGCTTCGATCGTGTGGGCGAGACCCTTCGCTTCCGCGGCGTGCACGACGGCGCGGCCGACGGGATGCGGGAAGTGCTCTTCGAGACAGGCGGCGAGACGAAGGAGATCGTCGGAATCGTGCCGGTCGTCCAGGGAAACGACGTCCGAGAGTTTCGGGGCGCTCGCCGTGAGCGTCCCCGTCTTGTCGAAAACCACCGTGTCGACTTCGGCAAGGGCTTCGAGGTATTTGCCACCCTTCACGACGACGCCCCGTTGGGTACCCGTGCGCATGGCGGTGAGAATCGCCAAGGGCGTCGCAAGACGGAGCGCACAGCTGAAGTCGACCATGAGGACGGAGGCCATGCGCGCGAAGTCCCGCGTCACGAGCCACACGAGTCCTGCCAGGAGGAAGTGATAGGGAACGATGCGGTCCGCCCACTTGAGGGCTTTGCCTTCGATCCCGGCCTTGGCGGCTTCGGAATTCTCGATGAAGCGCACGATCTGCTGCAGACGCGTGCCGTCGCCCACGCCCGTGGGCCGGATCATGAGTTCGCCGTCTTCAAGGACCGTGCCAGCAAAGACCGTGCCGCCCTTCATGCGGTGGACGGGCAAGGGTTCGCCCGTCATCGAGGCCTGGTTGACGCTCCCGTCGCCGTCGACCACGATCCCGTCCACCGGAATGGCGTTCCCCGCGTGCACCACGACGACGTCTTCCTTCGTGACGTCGCGAAGCGCGATCTTGACGTTCCCGTCTCCGCGGCGCACCCAGACGCTGTCGACCCGCAGGGCGAGTTCGTCGGCAAGGCTCGCCATCGACTTCTTGCGCGTATAGGATTCGAGCATTTCGCCCAGGCCCAGGAGCACGATCAGAAGCCCCGCCGTGCGGAAGTCCCGACGCAAGAACGACACGAGCAACGCCGCGCCGTCGAGAACCGCCACATCGAAGCGTCCGCGAAGGAGCGACTTCACGCCCGAGAGCACGAAGGGAACGCTCGCCAGAAGCGCGTTCGCGGCGTTGAGTCCCACGGGAAGGAGCGGGCGCAGGAAGAGAAAGCGGGTGAGCGGCGCAAAGTCAAGCGCCCCTTCTTCGCGCTCGGGCTTCTCGGCGGAGACCGCCAGGGCGCCCGATCCGGCGCGGCCCGCAACCGAGCGGCCGCGTCCGGAAACGCCGCCCAGGAAGTATTTCGAAAGACGCTGCCAGACGTGCAGGACCGGCATGTCGGAGAGCGCTCGGTTGACGGTCGCGATCGTCTCCGAAAGAGCGGAGGACGCCGCGGAGTCGCCAGAAGCCGCCGATTCCGTTTTGGCGGTCGCCGCCTGAGCGAGCGCCCTGCGGGCGGCCGCCGTGTCGACGCGCGTGATGAGGGGCGCCTTTTCGAGCGACGCAAAGTAACGGGCGACGCGCTCGCGCGCGTCCCAGTCCGCCACCGTCACGACTACCGATCCCGTGCGGGGATTGACGCGAAGGCCGGTGACGCCCGGCGTTTGTTCGAGTTCGTCGGCGAGAAGCTTCGCCGAGGCGAGGCTCATCGTCCCGTCGGTGCGCCAACGGGTGCGGTTGCCGACTTCGTGAACCAAAGTGAAGACCATGAAGGGCCTCTAGTGAGTGAATTTCGGCCTGCGTGCAAAGAAAAAGGGAGACGTGCGTCCCCGTTCCTCCTCTCGGACGCGGCCGGAGAAAAAAGCGTGTCGGGGCGCGGCCTTCGCCGCACCCCGACGAACATTGAGAATGGCTCTCAAACGGCCCTTAGGCCGCGGCGGGCTTCATTTCTTCCGCGGCGGGAGCGGCCGGCGTTTCAGTCGCGGCGGCGGCCTCCTGAGCTTCCTTCTGAAGCTTCTTTTCCTGAGCCTTCACTTCGGCTTCGGCGACGACGTCGGCAAGGTCTTCCTTGACGCCTTCGACGCCCGCCATGATCTTGTCGCGCAGATCCATGCCGGAACTCAGAAGATTCGTCGCGAGGGGCTTGACGTCAAGCTTGCCGCGCGTGAGGGCCACGGCGCCGAGCGCGCCCACGATCACGCCGCCCACAAAAAAGAGTCCGTACTTGGTGGTTTCGTTCATTTTGATTTGTCCTTGGTCTTTGAAGGTCTGCGCCGGGGAGAATTCCTCAGCCTTTTGAAAACAAAACTCATTTTACCCTTTCCACTTCCAAACCCCCGACGCTCGCCGCGTACAAACTTGATGCGTATCAAAAAAACGAAAAAAAGTCGGAGGAACGAATCGTCCGAGCCAGATCGGTGGAACAAACGCAAAACAACCCGTCTCCCCTCCTTCGCATGGAAACATGACGTGCATACGAAAAAGCGAAATCCCTTTTTGACGATCGGAACCTCCTCTTTTGTAGACTGGACCGTGAGGAAAAAACGCCCGCCGCTTCGTCGGTTGCCCCGGCTCTCACAAATGAAAGGAAGAATCATGTCCACGGAATACGAAAAGTGCCTCGCTGGCGTTCCCTTCGTCGGCGGGAAGGATCCCGACCTTCTCCGATTGATCCGTCGGGCGAGAAAGCTTCTGCGGCAGTTGAACGACGTCGAGTACGACGACGCCGAAGAAAAGGAGCGTCTGATGCGTGAACTCTTCGGACACGTGGGAAAGGGCGTTCATCTCGAGATTGATTTTCATTGCGAACTCGGCCGCCACATCTTCATCGGCGACAACGTCGTGATCAACATGAACTGCACCTTTATCGACAACCACCGCATCGACATCGGGAACAACGTCCTCATCGCTCCCAACGTGCAGATCTATACGGGGACGCACTCGACGCGTCTTACCGAACGGCTCGTCACCGAAGACATTCCGGGCGAATGCCTCTGCCGAACCGTCGCGCGGCCCGTCAAGATCGAGGACGGCGTCTGGATCGGCGGCGGCGCCATTCTGCTTCCGGGCGTCACGATCGGACGCAACAGCGTGATCGGGGCGGGCAGCGTCGTCACCCGCTCCATTCCGGAGAACGTCGTCGCCGTCGGCAATCCCTGCCGCGTAATCAAGACGATCGAGCCGTGAACGAAAACGCCCGGGGACTGCAGGCGACACGTCGCCTTTCGAGTGCATCCGGACGTTCTTTCGAAAATAAGCCGGGGCGGGACCCCGTTGAGGGTCTTCGCCCCGACCGCACCGCGAGCCTTACTTCGCGGGCGTCTTGTTCCAGGTCGCGGGACGGCCGAACCACTTCTCGTGGATCTTGTCGTAGGTGCCGTCCGCCATGATTTCGGCGAGCGCCTTGTTGAGGGCGTCGCGCGTTTCGGGACGGTTCTTCGGCACGACCATCGCCATGTAGCTGCCCTGCTCGACGTCGAGGCGCTTCACCTGCTTGGCCAAAGCCGGACGCGTCGCGATCATGTAGTCGGTCGAGGCGAGTGAATTGATCGCCGCGTCGCTTCCGCCCTGGATCATGTTGAGAATCGCGTCGGGACTCTGGTCGAAGGTCGTGATCTTGGCGTCGGGAATGGTCTTCGCCTTGTCGTGGCTGATGGAGCCCATCTGAACCGAGATGCTCTTTCCCTTCAGGTCCTCGAACTTTTCGATCTTGAGGTCGCTCTTGGCGGGCAGAATCACGGTGATCCCGGACTTGTAGAAGGGATCGGTGAAGAGCACCTTCTTCTTGCGTTCTTCCGTAATCGCAAAGCCCGCGGCGGCGAAGTCGACGGTGTTCGAGAGCACCGCTGGGAGAATCCCGTCGAACTTGTACATCGTGATTTCGGGTTCCTTGCCCATCTTGGCGCAAAGCGCCTTGACGAGGTCGATTTCGAAGCCTTCGAGCTGGCCCGTCTTTGAGTTCATGAACTCAAACGGGGCGAAGGTCCCTTCGCTCGCGACGCGGATTTTGTCGGCCGCGGAGACGCCGCCCGCCATGAGGGCGGCGGCAAAGAGGGCGAAGCATTTCGTTTTGAGTCCGAATTTCAGCATGGCGTTTTCCTTCCTGGGGTCTGTTTGTCGAGTGTTTCGTCTTTCACGCTCCGAAGCCCCGATCTTTTCGAAGGCCTTCGTTTCGCGTTGTCGTGAGGTTGACTCTACTCCGCTTTTTCCCTTTACGTCGGCCTCCCGCGCAACGATTTGAAGGTTCTTTGCGCGACCTTCGCACGCCTTTGGCAAAACCACCCAACAGTCGGTTTTGGCGGACCTTTTTCAACCGATTGCCTTCTTTTGGCCGTCAATGGTCGACCATTTCCCGACACGCTAGGGGATCTGCCCGAGGGCGTTTGTCCTGCGGGAAGAAACCTTCATTTTTAGACGTCGTCCCAAGCCGATGAGAAGGCCTTCTCGGCTAGGCTTTACCGTCGTGAAGACAAGCAAAACGGCCAAAAGGAGGAAAACCGTGTCCGAACTCAACGCGCTCATCGATCCGCTTCTCACCGAAGAACTCCGCCGGGACGTTCTCGCCTGGCGCAACCACATTCACCGGCATCCGGAGCTGAGTTTCAAAGAGTACGAAACCGCCGCCTACATCGAGACGGAACTGCGCGCCATGGGTTACGACGACGTCGCAAGCCCCACGCCCACGAGCCGCGTCGCGACGCTCAAGGGCGGAAAGGGTCCGGGGCGCACGATCGCGCTTCGCGCCGACATCGACGCGCTCCCCGTGGAAGAGGCGGAAGGCCTCGAATGCCGTTCCCTGGTCCCGGGCGTGTCCCACGTCTGCGGGCACGACGCCCACGCGGCGATGCTTCTCGGGACGGCGAAGCTTCTTTTGTCGATCAAGAACGAAATTCCGGGGACGGTCAAGTTCTTCTTTCAGCACGCCGAAGAGCAGGCCCCGGGCGGTGCGGCGGAAATGGTGAAGGCGGGCGTGCTCGAAGGGGTCGACGCCTGCGTGGGACTGCACGTCATGAACGATCCGATCGGACTCGTGCGCGTCACGACGACGCCCGCCGTCACGACCACCTGCGATGAAATCACCGTCACGATCCGCGGCCGCGGCACGCACGGCTCGATGCCCCACGCCGGGGTCGATCCGATTCTGGTCGGGGCCGAAATGGTCCTCGCGATGCACACGATCGTTTCGCGAAACCTCCCGCCCGGACGCTTCGCCGTGGTTTCCCCCACGATTTTTCAGGCGGGAAACGCCGTGAACGTCATTCCCGACACGGCCAAAATCGGCGTCAACTTCCGTACGAAGAGCGAAGAGGACCGCAACTTCCTTTTCGAGCGCATCGAGGCCGTCGCGCGAAGCGTCGCGGCCGTGCACGGGGCGGAGGTCGACATCCACGCCGTCCGCGGCTGCGCCGCGACGATTCAGAATCCGGCCATGATCGAACGGGCCCTGAGAGTCGCCAAGGAAGTGATGCCCGCGGACAAGGTCGCGACTGGCAACGGCATGACGGGTTCGGAAGACTTTTCGGCCTTTGCCGAAAAAGTGCCGTCGGTCTACTTGATCCTCGGCGGCGGCACCGCGGAAGAAGGCTACCCCTACGCAAACCATCACCCCGCCTTCCGGCCCGACGAGGGTTGCTTCATGGCGGGCGTACGGATCGAAGCGGCGATGGCGCTCGACTTTTTGATGCGGCCTTGAGCGGGCGCGACCGTTCACGATTCCTCTTGCGGCGGAAAGCTTCTTCAAGCAATCCGCCGCGTTGTCCTTTGCGCAACAGAAAGAACTGCGCCCCGTCCGACAGGTGTTTCACGACGCCTGCGCCCGAAGTCGGCTTCCGCGACGCCCTTCGGGGTGCATCGGCCTTCGAAGGACGCGTCGGTAGCGCCGGCTTGGCGTGAAAAGACAGTCCGACGTCCACCGCAGGCCCCCTCGAAAGCGTTGCGACGCGCTACACTCATGGCTTTCCATTTATTACCGCAAGAGGATTCCTCGCCATGTCGATCGAACGACCCCGCATCGCCCTTCTCGCCACGGGCGGCACCATCGTGAGTTCCGGGAAGAGCCCCGACCAGATGACGGGCTACGGCATTGAAAACTTCCGCGTGACCGACCTCGTCGCGGCCGTGCCGGGAATTGAAAAGATTGCCGAACTCGAAGTCGAACAGGTCGCCAACATCGACTCGAGCTCCATGACCTACGGCGTGTGGCGTGCGCTCGCCGAGCGCATCGAAGCCTACGCCGCGCGCGAAGACATCGACGGGATCGTCGTGACGCACGGCACCGACACGCTCGAAGAGACCGCCTACTTCCTGACGCTCGTTCTCAACACCGCGAAGCCCGTCGTGCTCACGGGCGCGATGCGTCCCGCGACGGCCCTCTCCGCCGACGGTCCGCTCAACCTCTACAACGCCGTGCGCGTCGCTTCGACCCCGGCCGCCCAGAAGAAGGGCGTCCTCATCGTTCTGAACGACCTCATTCTCGACGCCCGCGAAGGGACGAAGACGAATCCCACGAACGTCGCGACCTTCTTCTCGCGCGACTTCGGCGCGATCGGCATGATCGCGGGCCCGCGCATCGAATTCTTCCGTTGTCCTTCGCGCGCCCACACGATTCGCACGCCGTTCTCGGTCGAAAACCTCCCCGACGAACTCCCGCGCGTCGACATCGTGGTCTCCCACGCAGACGACGACGGCGTGCTCGTGCGCGCCGCCGTGGCGGCGGGTGCCTGCGGGATCATTCATGCCGGGACCGGGAACGGCTCCGTGCACGGGAATACCGAAGAGGCGCTTATGGAAGCCTCGAAGGCGGGCGTCATCGTCGTGCGCGCTTCCCGCGTCGGCGGCGGCATGACGGTGGAAGGCCTCGCGCACTGGCAGGAAGCGGGCTGGATCCCCTCGGGGTCGCTCCTTCCCTGGAAGGCCCGCGTTCTTCTGCAGCTCGCCCTCACCCGCACGGATTCGCCCGCCGCGGTGAAGGAGATGTTCTCGCTCTACTGACGAGGAGGAAAAGACCGACTCCGTTTGTCGATCGCTCCTTGACTCGCTCTTCGTGACTCAGGTCCTTGGAACGCCTTGGACTCAAGCATCGAAAACGTGACTACGCAGGGAGGCCGTTCCAAAGCAGACAGCCTCCCTGTTTCTATTTTTGAATGCCGTGCCGATTCCCTTGTCCGCACATGAATATTGAGAATTCCGTCAAAGAGGAACGAGTGCCCCTCAATGCACTATGATCCGAATCATCGACGAATCTTTCTTTTTCCTACGATGAGAATAAATTACTGTGAAGTTTCCGAGAGCCTCCGCAATCTTTTCACACCCGGAGACGCACAGCAACTAACGGCGCAGTACGTGAAGTACCGCCGCCTGGCCCTGGGTCTTTCGCGCAGGAAGCTTGCGGAAAAAACAGGCATTCCGGAAAGTGCGATCGCCCGTTTCGAACGGACCGGTCAGATCTCCTTTTGCCGGTTCCTGGTCCTTTGGGCAGCCGTGGACAACATTGATCGTCTGAAATTCCTCTGGACCCCGGAGGAGCCGAAGTACGTCATGATGTCTGATTTTCTGAAGAGTTGAAGGCAACAGAGCCAGAACGGCATTGACCGTTTCCGCACGGCCGTCGACCAGGTCTCAAATGCAATTCGGCAGCCTTTCGGCTGCCGAATGCTTTCGGTTTGCAGTAAGCCGCAAAGCGGATTAGAGCTTGCCGCCCGGGACGACGTTGCGCAGGTCAAACTTCGTGCCAAGCGCAATGCGTTCGAGCTTCATCTTGCCGAACTTCTTTTCAGGCTGACGGAACCAGTAGAGCGGTTCGGCGTCCTTCGGGCCGAGCACTTCGCAGTTGAATTCACCGGTGATAAAGAGGGCCGTGCCTTCGGGGAGGCCGATCACTTCTTCGTCGCGGTTGTAGGCGAGGAACTCTTCGAGACGGTCTTCACGCGTTTCGTTGTTGAGACCGGCCGTACCGCCCGAGATAAAGTGCGGGTTCGTCTGGAACGGGCAGAAACCGAAGGTGTTGAAAGACGGGGGTTCGGCGATCGGCATGTCGTTCGTCGTGCGAAGCGTCGGGCAGGCGACGTTGCCGCCCGCGGACCAGCCGACGTAGGGCATGCCGGCGTTGACGCGGTCGCGGATCAGGTCGATGATGCCGGCTTCGTACATGCGCGTCGTGAGCGCCCAGGTGTTGCCGCCGCCCACGGCGATGGCTTTGGCCTTCTTGACGGCTTCAACGGGGTTGTCGAAGCGGTGGATCGAGACGATCTTGTGGCCGTAGCGCTTGAAGGCGTCCTGCACCTGCTTTTCATAGCCGTCGTAGGAGCTGCTGACGCGGGCATACGGAATGAAAAGGATTTCGTGCTTCTCGGAGCCGTAGAGCTTTTCGTACTGTTCGTCGCAGAAGTCGAGATAGCCCGAATTGTGGTAGCGCGAGCTCGACTGCATCAGCACGCGGCGCTTTTCGCTCACCTTGGCGGCGGGAAGGGGATTCTTCACTTTGGCTTCGGCGACGCCGGCAAGAGACGTAAGCGAGAGCGCACCGACGGTCGCGGTGCGGAAAAGGGAACGACGAGTCAACATGGTTTGGTCCTCATGCAGGTTCGTTGATGAGGCCGCGGATCTTCGCCAACAGGATTTACGGCGATGCTTCGCGGCGGTTGGTCCGGGTTCCGCACGGTCGCGAAACCCGAGGCAAACTCTATCGAGTTTTGATCGAAGTCACCATAAGGAGAAATCCCGTTGACAAAAATCTTATTCTTCTACGATAGAATCCTTAATTCTCACATTTGCCGAAACCGTCTTCGGGAAGACGGCGGCGTCCCCGACCTTTTCCATCCGCGCGCCGCAAGGCCAGGAGCGAAATCAAACGAAATCCAAGAAGGAAAATCCTTTCGGAAATCACGCCTCTTTGGAACGGACTCCGAAGCCCCGGCGAGTCCTGTCGGCAGCTTTCTCGAAAAATCGCCGCACCCCCAGGATTTTCCCGATCATCGGAGGCATGCCCGCGAACCCGTCGCGGCGTCCCGAGAGAGTTGCATGCCCCGATTCGCGCGGCCGACGTCACAAAAACGTCATAAAACCGTATCGAAACATTGCTTTCCCCTAAGCAATTCGCCCTCCTCCGAAAGGATAGCCGTATAATCCCTTGACCTGAAAAGACAGACTGGGGCCGGCGTCTTCCGGACCTTCGGTCTGTTTTTATTTTCACCGCCCCGATTACGGCGACATCGACACGGCCCCTACATGTTCTCCTCTTCGATCCATTCGATCCGAAAACACTTTACGCGCAGCATCGCCGAGTGGGCGGATGCGGGCACGGGGACGGTTTCGCTTCTTTTGAACAGCCTCGGACTTCTCTTGGCCTGGCTTTTCGTGCCGCTTGAGAGCGGCTACTGGCGAAACGTCCGCGAGCACCGCAAAGAGCTTTTCCCCCACGTCAACTTCGAACGCCCCACCGTCGCCGACATGATCCGCGTCGCGCTGCAGTCGGTGTTTCTCTTCGTCATCTACGCCTTCGACTGGCAGCGCTTCCGACGCGAGAATCCCCTCGCCCGCCTCGTCACGGGCGTGACGTCGGCCGTGGGGGCGCTGGGCGAGAAAATCGGCGCCGTCGGGAGCCGCTGGCTCTCGGGGATCGGTTCTTTGAGCGAAGACGGGGGCGAACACCGTCCGGACCCGGTATCGGAACCGAAGAAGCGCCTGCAGTCGATTCTCGTCGGCACCGCCGCCGTGCTCGCGATCGGTCTCGCGGTTCTCTGCATCACCCAGCCCTTCGACTTCAGCGGTCAGGTGATCTTTCTCTCGATCATGCTGATTTCCGCGTGGAGCTTCACGCACATCCGCGCCCGCGTGACGCTGATGGTGCTCTTCGTGATTTCGGTCGTGGTGTCGGGGCGCTACCTCTGGTGGCGCTGCACGGCGACGCTGCAGCCCTCCTCTCCCGCCGAACTCTTCTTCTCGGTCCTTCTGCTCGCGGCCGAATTCTACGCCTTCGTCGTGACGGTTCTCGGGTACTTCCAGGTCTGCTGGGTCCTGAACCGCAAGCCCTATCCGCTCCCCGCCGACCGGTCGGTCTGGCCCACGGTCGACATCTTCATCCCGACCTACAACGAGTCGCTCGAAGTCATCAAGCCCACCGTCTTTGCGACGCTCAATCTCGACTGGCCCGCGGAAAAGCTTAAGGTTCACCTGCTCGACGACGGAAGCCGCGACGCCTTCCGCGAATTCGCCGAATCCGTGGGCGTTCGCTACATCAAGCGCGAAGAGCACAACCACGCCAAGGCCGGGAACATCAATCACGCCCTCGGGATCACGAACGGCGAATTCATCGTGATCTTCGACTGCGACCACGTGCCTTCCTGCGACTTTCTGACGTCCACCGTCGGCTGGCTTGTGAAGGACAAGAAGATCGCGCTCGTGCAGACGCCGCACCACTTCTATTCGCCCGACCCCTTCGAGAAGAACCTTCACCTCGAGCGGGCGATGCCGATTGAAAATTCGCTCTTTCACGACTTTATTCAGAAGGGGAACGACACCTGGAACGCCGTGATGTTCTGTGGCTCGAGCGCCGTCATGCGCCGCGCCGCGCTCATGCAGATCGGCGGGATCGCGGTGGAAACCGTGACGGAAGACGCCCACACGTCCTTGAAGCTCAACCGCCTCGGCTGGAAGTCGGCCTTCATCTCGAAGCCCGTCGCTTCGGGGCTCTCCACCGAATCGCTCTCCGCACACGTGGGCCAGCGCATCCGCTGGGCTCGAGGAATGATTCAGATCTTCCGCCTGGACAACCCCTTCTCGGGGAAGGGCCTCACGCTTCCGCAGCGTTTGTGTTTCTTCAACGCGATGGTGCACTTCCTGCACGGGCTTCCGCGCCTGGTGTTCCTCGCCGCGCCTTTGCCCTACATGTTCGCCGACATCTACGTCATCTACGCGTCGGCCGCGGCCATCTTCGCCTACGTGATCCCGCACATGGTGCACTCGGCCATCACGAACAAGATCCTGCAGCGGGGCTACCGCTATCCCTTCCTCGGGGCCGTCTACGAAACGGTGCTCTCCTGGTACATCCTTCTTCCGACGACCGTCGCCCTCATCTTCCCGCACAAAGGGAAGTTCAACGTCACGGCCAAGGGCATGACGATCGACAAGAAGTACGTCGACTGGGGAATCGCGAAGCCCATCCTCGTTCTGATCGCCTTGAATCTCGCGGGGCTCGCCGTCGGCATCTACAAGACGATCGTCGCCGCCGACCCGCAGGTCTCGACCCTCCTCATCAACTTCGGCTGGATTCTCTACAACCTCGTCGTCCTCGGCGCATCGGCCGCGGTCGCCGTGGAAGAGGTGCAGAAGCACCGCCTCCCGCGCGTGCCGCTCAACGTCGGCGTCCGCGTGGGGCGCGGGGAAAAGCTTTCCGACGCGTTCGCCGCGCGGCTTCGCGAATTCTCGCAGGAGCACCTCCGTTTCGAGGTCGATCCCGAGACGCTCAAGAGCCTCTCGGAGGGCGACGAACTCTTCGTCGAAATTCCGACCCGAGGTACGGTTGAGCGCTTCCGCACGACCGTGACGCTCGTCGAAGACGCGGCGTTTGAAGTGCGGGTGGATACTGCCGACCGCTTCGACGAAATTCGTCTCAACCGCGCCACCTTCGCGCGCGAGGGGATCTGGGCCGAGCCTCCCGAAGGCGAAGTCGACGACCGCTTCGTCACGGGCTTTGTCCGTCTCATCCGCATTGCGGGGTACGGCTACAAGTCGCTTTTGGAATTCCTCCCCGGCCGCGTCGGCCGACTGATCCGTTTTCTTCTTTCGCTCCTGCCGCGCATCCCGCGTCAGGCCGCCACCCAAAGGGTTTCATGATGTCCTTCCTTACGAGAAAGCACCGTACACACCGAGCCGCGCTCACCACGATCGCGGCCTCGCTTACGCTCGCCCTCGGTCTTGCCGAGCCGGTCTTCGCCGCCGACGCGCCCGCGCCCGTGTGGCGCACCGACGCGACGGCCTCCGTCACCGAGTCGCACGACCTCATCCGCCTCGTCCCCGGAGGACTCGCCACCGCGGTGAAGCTTACGGGCGCGATGCCGACGCAGTACTTCGACTTCGGCGTGCGCGCGGACGAAATTGTTTCGAAGGCGACGCTCGACCTCTCGTTTACGCCCTCTCCCTCGCTGATTCCCGGGACCTCGCAGCTGAACGTCTACCTCAACGGAGAACTTCAGGGCGTCACCGCGATCACGAAGGAAATGCTCGGCAAGCCCACGAGCCTCTCGGTCGCGCTCAACGCGAAGTCCATGAAGACGCGCAATCAGCTGAGCGTCGAATTCGTCGGGCACTACTCGATCGTGTGCGAAAACGAAGGAAACAGCGCGCTCTGGCTCGACATTTCTCCGACGAGCCAGTTGACGCTCGAAAAGCAGAACCTGCGCTTGACGAACGACCTGGCGCAGCTCCCGTTGCCGTTTGTCGACACCTCGGTCGAAAAGGCGACGACGCTCCCCGTGGTCTTCGCTTCGGCTCCTTCCAAGGACACCCTTCGCGCCGCCGCCATCGTGACGGGCCGCGTCGCCGCGGCGAGCGCCTGGCGAGGCGCCGACTTCCCGGTCTATTTCTCGGAAGTTCCCGCCCAGGGTCACTTCGTCGTTTTCGCTACGAACGAAAATCGTCCGGCGTTTCTGCGGGAACTGGCACCCTTTGAAGGACCGGAACTTCTCATGCTCGACGCCCCGGGCGGACTCTATGAAAAGATGCTCGTCGTCGCGGGCAAGACCGACGCCGACCTCGTGACGGCCGCGCAGGCCTTCGCGACGACGGGGCGCATCCTCATCGGACCGCGCGCCGCGATCAAGGACTTCAAGGCGGCCGATCCTCTTCCCGCCTACGTGTCGCCCAACTGGGTGAACACCGACTTCGCGGTGCCCCTGAGCCAGCTCATCGAATACCCCGAACAGCTGACGGCCCGCGGTGAAACGCTGCCGCCCCTTCACGTCGCCTTCCGACTTGCTCCGGACACCTATCTCACGAGCGCTTCGTCGGCGACTCTGAATCTTCTTTACCGCTACACGAAGCCCGTCACGGGTCAGGCCGCGCAGCTTCGCACCCTCGTAAACGGCGCCCTCGCCGACAGTCAGAACCTCTCCGACGAAGAAAGCCGCGGCGCTGCCGTCGTGAATCTGCCCGTCCCCGAAGGACCAGCCGTGACGGCGGGCGCCTTGCATAAGGGGGGACTCGGCTTTGTGAACGACCTCTCCTTTGAAGCGGGCTATCAGCAAAACCCCAACGAAGGCACGCCCGAAAACTGCCGTGCGGCGACCCTCACCTCGCATCAGGTGCAGATCGATCCCTCGTCGATGATCGAATTCTCCGGGATGTACCACTATGCGCAGCTCCCCGAGATCGGTCTCTTCACGCAGGGGGCTTTCCCCTTCTCGATCTACGCGGACCTGAGCCAGACGGCCGCGGTCGTGCGCAAGGACGCGCGTCCGATTGAACTCACGACCTTCTTGAACTCCGTCGGCCGCATGGCGGCGACGACGGGCGTGGCGCCGCTCCACCTCACCGTGGCGAATCCCGAAGATTCGGCCTCTCTCAAAGAGAAGGATCTGCTCATCGTCGGCCCCATGCCCGAAGGCGTGATGGACATCAGTCCGGAATCGGCCGCCGCTTTGGCCGACGGCGTCTCGAAGTGGTTTGCGAAGCCCGCCGAAAAGACGGAAGGCGCTGCCGAACCCGAACGCCTCGCCACGGGTTTTGCCGCGATCGTCTCCGTGAAGTCCCCCGTCGACAACGCCCGCACGGCCGTGGCGCTTCTCGCCGAAGACGGCGCGAGCGGTCATCTTCTCAACCGACGCCTTGCGAACCCGGGCGACCTGGCGCTTGCGAAGGGCGGCACGGTCTTCGTGGGTGAAGACGAACTGCGCGGCTTTGAACCCGCGTCCACCTACACGGTGGGCGACA